>BNJV01002898.1_pt1 | contig 89740 bp, 120 predicted proteins | sample 8540591 | NCBI WGS metagenome assembly BNJV01 (sample SAMD00202457, study PRJDB9452) | human saliva metagenome | host: Homo sapiens
GGAACCAGTCTGCGAAATCAGCTACTAACCTGACAATCACAAGTAAACAGTTATAGCGAAAACACCGTCCAGCAGTCGTGCAGGGACACAGTTAAGAGCCAACTGGCAGCAGATCTGGAAGCAAAATGAGCAAACCATGTAAGATGTGGACAATCAAGGCTCAGTCAAGGAACATTCCAGTTTCTTACCGGATTACGATGAATAAATTTTATCAACCAACAGGTCGCCTTGACATCGGAGGATCCCTGGCGACCCGGTTTGACTGGTCAGAAAATCACCGGATACCTATGGTGGTTATTCACGCCACGGTGGTGGTGCCTTTTCAAGATGCCACAGGACTGTTCAGTTCTTATGCAGCTCACATTGCTAAAAACATTGTTATGCAGGTCTTAAGAAGAAAGCAGAAGTGCAATTGGCCTACGCACCATGTAGCCTCAATCTGTATTCACCGCACGACACCTTCGGTACTGGTACAACAGTGTAAAAAAAAGCAGCACGTCAAATCTTAACCTCAACCAGCAGGAATCATCCAACAAAGCTTTGACCCAAAACAACCAATCCACCGTCAAACACGCTTATGACATAAGGGATATTAACATGGAAAGTCAAGGTAAGAAGCCTTTAAAAAAGTAGGTCAATCAAAAATCTTTTTTGTTAAAACTGCCTTATCAAGTATTTATAAAAGCCCAGTTTCAATAGACTTGTTCCGTATTCTAATGAATCCAGTAATTCATACTGTTTTTTAACAGAAAAAACATTTTTTCAGTGATATGATCAACACCTTCTTTTCTGGTGAAATGCTATTACCTCAACATCATCAAATACCAATGCTTCAAATGCTGCTCGAACAACTCAAAATCAAGATATTTCAATATATTAAAACTGCGAAAAGCTGACAATACCATTCAACAAAAGAAAGAATAGAAAATCCTTTGTTGCAGGAGGGCAACGGCCAAGATTTCGTCTATTCAAGTACTAGACAGGTCTCACCTTGAGAGTCTGGTCAGAACATCCAATAACCTAAGAATGCTGCAATATTCTGGTTTTTAAATCATCTTTGATAAGAGTCATGAAATGGATAGTCCATAGCCACCACACCTGGATTTTTGATTATTCATCTAGCTCACCTCTGTACATGGGAGTTTATGATTGATTCCATTGCTCCAATATTCTTTCCTTGTACAAAGAAGTTTAAGCTTTATTTTGTACTTAGCTAAAATATTCTAAGTTGTATGTTGTACGTTGTTACGGCTACAACTTTTTATGTTTTTCCGCTTGAACTTTTTTATATAGAGTTCAGCATCTTTTTTCTGGGTTAGGATAGATGTCTGAATAAAATCAAAGAAGTCTGAAATAGGCATCACTATTTCTTCAACATTATTTTGACAGGATAAAGAAACCACCATATCTTTATAAGCAAATTTCCAATATTATCTTGTTGAAATCGCCGAGTTCTGATCCGTCACCCCCACTTTTTATCCCAAGAGTAGACTTAAGATCTTCGAGCATTCTTTTCCTATTTTGCTTTGTTCAAAAGTTGATCCAGGTAAAGACAGAGCCACCTTTAGATGTTGATTGAGTGTAGGCCTTTCAGACTGACGGATATTCGAATTTATATGTCAAAAGTTCAGTTTTAATCGATTTCAACTCCAGTTAAAGAGGAGTCCCCTTTTTCTGGAGTAATAAAAATCACTGATCTTTTCCCTCACTTTACTTGGGTGATATCCTTTATAATCTTATTTCAGAGGAGATACCACTATCTCCAACTGATTGGATAATAGGTGATAGTCTCATTCTTCATGGAAATGCTCTTGACTGCGAGTAGGTATAGTCACTTTTTCCTTCTGAGACCTCAATTTTCTGTTCAGTGTTTGCTTAGCAATTTATACAGTAATCTCCACACTACCAGAGCGCTGAAGATGTGTGTTAAAACAAAAGCAACACAAGGATTCCTAATTTTATTATTTTCTTAACTGGTCTTTTTGGAATGATCTCTTTTTAATAAGTGTTTTATCATCAAATCAGAGCTATAATTTTAATGAAAATATTGAAGAAAGTCTTTTTTTATAGGCAAAAAGAACCTAGCTAATTTAGTTCTTTAGAGATTAGATTTCTTGTTTTCACAGGAAGTAACGAAACGATCAATACTCCTGGTCACAGCGACTCTCCAGTTGAGAGGCTGAAAGATGCTTGGTAATCGTTGTTTCAGTCTAAAAGCTTCTGGAAAGCTTATGAATATGATCATCAAATGATCTATAATTTGGTTCGAATATTGAAGCAATTGTTTCCGTCATTGCAGTGTTTGCCAGACGATACTGTATGCTTTCTTCTCCAAACATGTTCATATCATTTGTCACCGTCAAGGATACGACTGACAGATTCAAGGTCACTTTGCGCTTGTTCCAACTCAGCCATCGTAAGTCTTCTGTACCCTATGGCTTGCATCAAGAGAAGACGCAGAATCCTTTTGTGGAATTCCTGGAAAGTCTCTTTCTCCATGCAGCGTTTAATCATGTATGCGAGACGGTTGATCGCATAGACATTCTGCTTTTGACGAGCATTGATGTACCGTCTTTTCACTCGAACTAGACGCTCGCTGTCACTGATTTGGTCACCCTATCATCTTTTCAGCAGTAGATTGAGATTTTCCAAAGCGTTCTTGCAAGACTGAGTATGCTTCTGAAACTTCTGATCGGTCGCCCATCAATCTCGATCAGTAGCATCACGCTGCAGATATTCAGCTTGCAGTGGCGACGAACTCGATTTCACATCGCCTTTCCAGAAATCAGGTCGTCCCAAGACGTTCTCGATATCTTTAACCAAGACCTGATTGTTTTCTTTCAAGTGGTTGAAGATACTGCGTAGGACGTGCCTTCCACCACTTCTCAACAAGCTTTGTGCTTTAGTCACGTGCGAAAACTATCATGGTGATTTCTTGGATTTGGAGCATCTCACACTCTGCACTGTCCAATCTCCACGTGGGATTATTTCTCTGTGATCGTCAGGCTTCATGAGAAGTTGAAGACGAGCTCGATGTCTGTTTCTACAGAAATGACAGTTCCCATCTAATAGTTTAGGTGAACCTGCCTCTAAATCTTCACGCCGTTCTGGCAATGCAGCACGCAGCTTGGTCACAATCGCCGGAATTCTTCAACGATGATATGTGTCAAGGCAAAAGTCATGATTTTCAGCGTTATCCTGTAAACACTGCCGCTTGCTTCAACCGGATCCTGAAGAAGACTCAAGGTCTATAGACTGAGAAAAACTCAGCTGGATGTTTCTCCAATTGTTTCTTTTCAATCTCGGAAGATGCTTGACCATATTTTCAGAATCTTCAGCTACCGTATGTAGTTTTCACAAACTAAATCTAGAACGCAGACACGTCCATGTGATTCTCTGTCTTCCAACTGAGACAGGCATGACGATTCGCTGTACTATCCTCTGAATCGAGGCTCGATCTGACTTTCACTTGATTCAATCTGGTGCTTGACTTTCAAGAAACGGAATGAGCGTTGTATACCTCTCAGCTTCAAAGAGGTTATTCTCAATATCCGCAAAAGAGTTGAGAGACACTCTACCGTGCTTCTGATTCCGATTCTCTAAAGGCAACCTGACTTTGACCAATCAGATGCATGTTTTGCATAACCTCCACCTCTTCATTAACAGGAGGTTATATATAGTCTTCTTTTCTGTCTGCTAAAACTCAGTCTACTCATTACGTTTACGTAGCATGTAGCTACGTTACTGACGAAGCAGGTACAGCGATTCCAAACGTGACAATTCCAACCTGATGATTTGGACATATCAAACTCCTTTTATACTTGACACAATTGTAACGATTATATGCATCGGAGCTGGGACTATTCCTCAATGTACGTCAAGGGTACTGTGCACAGCATGTTTTCTTTCAGCTGATTCTCGATTGACAACGAGGTTCCGCTGAACCATGTGCATCAAAATCTTATCCGCTTCAGCGGCGTCATCTACTGGACGCACGCTAGCCAGGAGGCGATGTTCAGGATTCATAGTAGTTTTCAAAGTTGGTGCTCATCCATCTCTCCAAGACCTTTATAACGCTGAATGGTTGGCTTTGAGCTGTCCTTCACTGTAGCGGAAACCAAAGCTTCTGTATGCGGATTTCTTGGTCACCTGTCCAGGCGTTGAATGTATTCTGAATTCATACCGCCGACTCTAACACCGTCAACTGCGGTTGGGCGATTAAGTAAACATAGCCCGCCATTCTGCAGAAAATTGCGTTCTTCTGGCATATAACGATAAATCAGAGTCACTACGAGGGCACGCCATGGGCTCCATCACGACATCGGCATCCGTCATGATAACCAGTGCATCGAGCCTTGCTGACATCGCACGTTCTGCACCAAACGCGTTATAGCCTTAGGCTGGAGTCCTACGTATTTGTCATTGGCTATTTTATCCATGCCGTACTGCTCAACGTTGCTAGTCGTCGACAGGATCGCTTGGATAGTTTACGCATCACGTCCTGATTTTAGAACCTCGTGATCCTTCGACGATGAAAGAGTTCAGTTTCAGCGCATCGTTTGAGGATCAAATCTGCCAGTTCTGGAAGGTTTGAGATCTCTAAAGCTGACTGATGGTAGCTCATCGCGCACGCTGATGACAACACGCGCTTTCGCGGTAAACATCCCTTTTCCACGGTGTTGCTGATCTGTGGATTTTTCCAGAAGGAAAGTCGCAGAAAATGCATCGCTGCAAAGAGGCGATTGGTAATCTTCACAACTTCACTATTTCCAAGTTTAGTCCTAGTTTGTCCTTCAAATTTGGTAACGGATGTTTACCGAAATACGGCAGTTAAACCTTCACGGACTATCTTCCCTGTGAGTTGTCTTCATTGTCTTTAGAAGTTTGTTTTTACGAGCGTAGCGTCACATAACACGAGTTAATGCTGTACGGAAACCTTGCTCGTGTGTTCCACCTTCATGGGTATGAATATTGTTGGCGAAACTCATGACATTTTCATGGTAACCCGTTGTGTACTGCATCGCAACTTCTACTGTGATGTCATCCATTTCACCATCTGTGTAGATTGGGGTTTCAAAAATAACATCCTTGTTTTCATTGAGATACTCAACGTAGCTCGCAATCCCACCTTCGTAGTGATAATGCTTGGTTTGTTCCAATCCTTCACGTTTATCCGTGATGGAAATTTGAAGACCACGATTCAAAAAGGCTAACTCTTGAATCCGTTTATTTAATTTATCAAAGTCAAATGTCGTTGTCTCTGTAAAAATTTCTGGGTCTGGAGTAAAGTGAACGATTGTCCCTGTTTTATCTGTATCCCCAATCACCTCGAGATCCGCCACAACATGGCCACGACGGTATTCTTGGTAATGAATCTTACCGTTTCTATGAACACGAACATCCAACTGTGTTGAAAGAGCATTTACAACGGATGAACCCACACCGTGCAATCCACCTGACACCTTATATCCGCCACCGCCGAATTTCCCTCCGGCGTGAAGAACAGTAAAGACTGTTTCAACGGCAGGTCGTCCTGTTTTTTCTTGGATATCAACCGGAATACCACGACCATCATCGACAACTGTAATCGAATCATCTGGTTCAATAAAAACTCGATATGACTAGCAAATCCTGCTAGAGCCTCATCGATAGAATTATCTACAATTTCCCAGACTAGATGGTGAAGGCCTTCTTTGGAAGTTGAACAATATACATCCTGGACGCATCAGAACGGCTTCAGACCTTCCAAAACTTGAATTTGACTGGCATCATAATCTTGTGCCTGTTGGTTTTTAATATCTTCTGTCATTTTTCCCCTTTTTCTTACATGTCTATTGCTTGTTTTAAGGCTACAACGTCCTCAAAGAGATAGGCATCTAAGCCTGCAGCATGTCCTGCTTCTACATCTATGGCGCGGTCACCAATGACTAGACCTGATGTAATATGATACTTATCACGTAAATAAATCATCGACTCAGGATCAGGCTTGCGTTTAAAACCCTGAACTAGCCGTCACTACTTCTGTAAAGTATGGAGCTATCTTGGTTTTTCGATAGAATCTCCAATACTTGATCATTTCGATGAGAAACTAGAGTTACGACCACCTTGGTCCCGAAAAATGTTTTCTAAGAGTAGGATCCCATCAAACAAAAACAGGATGTCTCGAGCTCTCGGGCTTCATTTTCTTATATTTCTCAAGAAAATTTTTCAATACCTGGAGCATACTTTTCGATGGCAAAGGCAGTCAGAAACCTTCAAAGCTTCGTATACACTGTCGTGATCCTGCTCAATCCCGAACTCTGCTAATGTTTCTACAAAAAGTCGCTGTAGAAGTTTCTATAATTATCAAACAGGGTTCCACCTAAATCCCTAGATGTAATCGTGATATTTCATACCCTTTCATTATACCATGTATAAAAATGCGATGTTTAGCTTGTTTTTGCCATCAAAAAGAGAAGAATCTTCTCAACAAGAAAGATTCTCCTCCGTTTGTCATTATTTTTCAAATACGTCTGTGTGAGCATGCCATCTCTTAGAGCTTTGGCATCTCCACCAAGTGTTTCAACAAGTGATAAGCAAAAAGGCTAAAGCTGTTGCTGGACCACGACTAGTAATGAAATTCCCATCTACTACTACTGTTTCTTTATGGTAGTGACCATTTGAGATTTGTTCTTGATACACCATCGTAGCAAGTATAGTTTCTTCCTTCTAGAAGACCTGCTTGATTTAAAGCAATAGAGGCTGCACAAATAGTCTGCTACTTTTTCCGATTTTCTCAAACTTTTTGAAGTTCAGCGATCAATTGTTCATTGTCTCTTAAGTGGACCGAACCAGGCATTCCTCCTGGTAGAACGATCATGTCATACTCTGACAAATCACCATCAAAGACACGATCAGTTTGAACTTGAATGTCATGTGAACCCGTAATTTGAGCATCAAAACCTACCATATGGCAGGTAATATTTGCGCGACGCAAGACATCTACGACTATTAAAGCTTCGATTTCTTCAAAGCCATTTACTGGGATAACTGCAACTTTAGGCATAGCGACCTCCTTATTTCACTTTTTTCAGTACAACTTTTTTGCGTTTGAATCTTGTTCGACCACTCTTTTCATCAGCTAAATGAGTTTGGTAGCTCATGGACAACAGCAGACCGACACCGATAAGATTACTGATAATAGCGGACCCCCTTGTGAAATAAATGGCAAAGAATCCCTGTCAGGGGAAGGAGGCCAGTTACAGCACCAATATTTTTCAAAGATGTGAAACAAGAGCATCATATAAATCCAGTTGAAATGTAGGTGTAAAATTGATTATTAGATTTCAAGGTGATCTTTAACATCCGATAAATAAGCAGTAGATATAGTGCAACCACTAGAACCGAACCAATAAAACCGAAATCTTCCGCAATCATTTGAAAAATCATGTCACTCTCTGAACTGGAATGAGGAGATTAGACACATTAAATCCTTGACCAAAAATACCACCGCTACCAATCGCGATTTGACCCTGTGCTTGCTGATAGGTAGTCGTTTGAGCATAATCAAATGGATTGAGCTCAGTGCTAGGGATACGATTTATCTGATAAGTCGGCATCCCAATCTAGTGCATAAAAAGCACGCCTGTCTTTTGTGATAAAGATGGCTAGAAATCCTGTAATTGCAGATACAACTGCTACAAAATTGGAAGAATGATTTTCCAAGAAACACCAGACAATAAAACAAGTCCTGCAAAAGATTGCTACAAAAACCATAGCTGTTCCAAGGTCACTTTGCAAGGCTAGTAAAACCATTACAGGTATCGTGAAAATAATCATCCACAAAATTAATAGAAAATCTAAACCAGTCGTTCGTTCCTTGTCTTTATGTTTCTTGGTAAAGGTCACGATAACGTATGCCAGCATCAAAATATAGGATATCTTCATGAATTCGGAGGGTTGAAAGAGTGTATAACCACCGATTGATACCCAGTTTTTTGCACCAGTTGCAGCTACTAAACTTGGGTTGTAGAAGACCAAAGGCAAAACCATTAAGGCTAGACCAAGACCATATAAAATAAGGGGTGGACTGCCATAAAAATTTTGTGTTAAAAACATGACTATAAGCTAAAGATAATCCCTAGCGATATCCAAGCTAGTTGTTGTCCAAGTATGGTCTAAAACATTGTTTGGGTAGTCATGACTAACTGCTATATAAATAGCTACAACTCCAATGACCAACAAACAAAATACTGGCAATATTAAACTATAATCGACCCTAGAGTCGAGTGAACGTTTCATAAAAGGCCTCCTTCATTCTTTCAGGTATTCATTTCATTGTTTATTTAAAAATTCTTGAATTTTGATAAAAGCTTGCTCTCTGCTAATGACTCTAATTCGACTAGTACGAGACAAAGCCTTGCTGATTTGCTTTGCCGTAGCGTTTACTTGCCATACGGCTGTCTAAAAATCAGAACTGCAGAGCGTTGCCCCACTCGAGCATGGTTCGTCCAATCGCTTGCTTGAGACGAATAATAGCCATAGGAAGCTGGTAGTCATAAAAAAGGATTTTTTTCCCTTCCAAACGGAGTTCTTGATTCATCTTTTTAGTAGGGATCTTCTGGATTTTGGAAGGGCAAGCGAGTCACTACTTCAATCACTCGAGGATGTCTTGAAAAATCAACACCTTCCCAAAAACTTCCTGCCCCGAGCAAGAGCTCACGTTCGCCTCTTTCAAAGCGTTTTTTTAACTGGGCAGGTTCACCGTGTTTATACTGTGCTAGATGAGGTATTTTTAAGGCATCAGATACTTGTAACAACAAATCTTTTTGCGGTAAATAAGACTAGAATGGGTTCTTCCAGGAAGGATAGTTCTTCTAAAACTTCCACGACTGCTTGCCCATAATCCCGAGTTGAAATCTCTGTTACCAATGGAAAATCCTTCACCAAGAAGATTTCCTGATTTTCTTGAAACTGTTCGTCTCAGGCAATAAAAAGGTAGCTTGAGGAAAACCTAACAATTCTGGTAAGGAAACCCGACTATTAATTTCAAGGGTTGCAGAAATCCCTAAAAGCTGACAGGATTCTGGAAAAATCTCAGAAAAAGAGCAAACGATGATTGAGACTAGAAGTGATTTCAACCTTCTTGCTAGACAGATCTGAAGTCGATAACCAAAATTCTCCATCAGATGTAAAAAATTTCTGATAGTCTTTAAATTCTTGAAGATTCAACTCAGAAAAATCTTGTCGGAGCTTATTAATGCTACTAGATGGGCACATCTTTACGTTTACCAGATAGGAACTGATCGATTAGATAGGAACATTCAAATCGAATACTCTCCAGCAAACGTTTTTGAAGCATGCCACCTTCTTTAGATAGAGCTTGATCTAGTTGCTCCACCAAATCTGTTAGCAAATACGTTTTACGAGAAAGATTTTCCAATGTCAACAAGACTTTCTGAGCTTCATCTAAAATCAAGAGACGCCCTTCTAGAAGACTTGGATCATCTTCAATTCGGGTAACTAGATAAGCATGATTGGTCACAAGCAATTTACAAGAACGAGCCTTTTCTTGACCTCGTTTCCAAAAATCCTCCAACCAAAAGAGAGAGTCTTTGTGAAGATTTCCATCATGAACCAAGTTTGGTAAAAACTGCTGGTAGCGATATAACTGACCAATCTCATCTAAGTCTCCTGTTTCTGTTTCAGTCAACCAAACTAGAAGTTGCATCTTGAATCGTGTATACAGACGATTGGACTCTTCTTCCTCTAGAGCTGTATGAAAGGCATCTAGTTTCAAGTAATTCTGAGGACCTTTCAGACTATGAATAGAGATATGGAAAATCTCTTCTAGTCTTTTAGCCTCCTCTTGTATCACCTGATTTTGAAGGATTTTAGTCGGAACACTGAGTAGGATTCCCCCTTCATTCTCAAGTGACAAGGCCGGTAGCAGGTAACCATAGGTTTTCCCAATTCCTGTTTGAGCCTGAATAAAGGAAATGGCTTCCCCTTGTAAAAACTCTTGAACCTTTTGGGCAAATTCTTCTTGTTGACTTCTCTCCTTCAAACCTAGCAAGGCAATATTAGTTTGGAAATCTTTTGAGAGTTTACGTGGAGAAAGGACAGGCTTCTCTTTTCTTAAGAATAAGCCCTGCACTTCTACCAAATCATGCTCAACGAGGAGAGACTGTTTCTGATAAACTTCCTCGATGACTAGGTAAGATTCATAGAGTAAGCTGTCTGATAAACTCAATAAGCGCTCCAACAAACCTTTTGGCAGTTGAAACATCTTTTGTCTCATACAAAAGAAAGAGTTCTGCAGTTGCTTGGGCGTCAGATAGAGCTGTATGAGCTTGCTCAAGTGGAATCCCCAACTCTTGGCAAAGAATACCAAGATTATACTTCTCTAGTTGAGGGTAAAAGACTTGAGCCAACTCCACTGTATCAATACGAGGCGTGCGCAATTCATAACCTTCCAAAAAGAGGAATTCTGCCAACAAATTAGCATCGAACTGAACATTGTGCGCAACAAAAATACCGTCTTTGACCAGTTCAAAAATCTTCTAGCCACCTGAGAAAACTCTGGAGCCTTTGCCAAACGTTTATCAGTCAAACCCGTTAATTCTTTGATATGAGAATCCAAGCGTTCATGAGGATTGACATCAGTCGCATACTGTTCAACAATCTCACCATCTTCAATGACTACAATTCCCACTTGGATGATTTTTGCCTTGCTTCCGGTACTTGTTGCTTCCTAAATCTACAACCACGTACCGATCATTTCTAAAATTCATCACTAAAAATTATATCAAAATTTGCACCATTTGACACCCCTGAACTTTATTTGAAGAGTCAAGTTTCTTGCAAGATTTGAAAAATGATTGAATAAATTGGAGAAGAGAGGAACATCATGAACCCAATGGTTTATTTAACAAAGTTAAAGAATTAATCGAAACAAAAGATTTCGACGCTACTAAATCTTTCATCGAAGAAAACAAGGATCAACTCGGTGAGTACCTTAGCCAAGCACAAGCTTTGGTTTCCAGGTTCAGAAGGACTTGACGGTCTTGTAGATAAGGTCAAAGGCCTCTTCTAATCATCAAAAAGACACCTGAAAAATCAGGTGTCTTATTGTATTTTTCTTCATGAAGGCTGGAATCTGTTGACTAATCATGGTCGGCAAGACTACATAGTTGTCCTCAGCTAGTTCTTGGGCAATTGCTGAGTGTAGATAGGTCGCTACCGTCACTCTTTCATAGAGACTTGCTTGGGGAAATTGGCCCGCAAAGCCAGCAACCATCCCTGCCAGAGTATCTCCCATACCCCCAGTTGCCTGATAGGGGCCTCCAACACTCAGCTGATAACAATCAGCTTGACCAGATTGCCAGATTCGAGTCGCAGGACCTTTTTGGACTAAAATCGTCCCTGAAGGAAATCTCTTCAAAGCCTTTCCTGTTTCTTCGGTTCCTTGGGAAGTCAAAATCTAAGCCTGACAAAACTTGCCATTCCTTTGATGAGGAGTTAAGACTAGATGAACTTTAGGAAATTTCATTTCAGTCTTCGCTAAAATGGATAGGGCACCACCATCCAGTATCAGGGTCTGATTTTGCTCTAAATGATGAAAGACTGTATGGAGAAGCTCTTCCACGCTCATCATCCACTAGCCCAGATCCAACCAAGACAACACTTGCTTTCTTCAACTGTTGCTCAATAATTGCTTATCATCAAGATCAAAGGCCATAGCCTCCGGCGAGATGGCTATGCAGAGCTGGGATATTCTCCTTATCCGTCCCAACAGTCACCAAACCAGCCCCGCTTTGAACAGCTGCAATGGCTGACATGATGATAGCACCCCCATATGGATAGGTTCCTCCCAGCAAGAGCAGACGACCGTAGTCTCCCTTATGACTGTGACGAGACCGTTCTACAATGACTTTTTCTAATAGTTCTAGGCTAATCTTTTTCATCGTTTTTTCCTCTCACTTCATTATACTACAAAAGGAGGTTCAGACCTCCTTCTATCTATTTTCCCTTAAATTCCACAAAAGTCTGTAAGATTTTAGCTGCTACTACTGGAGAAGGTTCTCCTTTTAGCTCAACCGTTTCATCTGCATATGGACTAAGACCTGCGAAATCTCCTATCTGGACTGAATAAAGAGACGTTTTAAACAGTTCGATATCATTTTGGTCATTTCCAAAAGCAATAAAGTTCTCTCCACACAACTTTTCAACAGTTGTCGCCTTGTGAGTATCTAAGGGATTGACATAAAGGCACTTTTCATGTGCATGATAGGACAGATGAGCCTGCCCCAGTCTTTCTAACTGTCCAATCAGGTCATCAAGTAAATCCTCATGGTCTCCCATATAAACGACTACCTTAATAGGAGTACCCAAATCCTCGAGTTTCTGATGACGAGCCACCTTTAGAGGATCCACACTAGAGATAAATGGAATCTTTTCCACAATCTGACCACTATAGTCAAAGCGATCGTCCACAAAGAAAGGGAGATTATAGGTCTGGCAATAATCCACTAGTGCCTGATAAACTCTAGCATCGAGATTTCTTTCATAGATAGCTTTCTCCAGATAATAGGCTACACCACCATTCAAACCTATGACCAACCGCTGACTGAGTTCGTGACCTAACAAGCCCAAACAATCCCGATAAGAGCGAGCTGAAGCAAATACAACCTCATGCCCGTATTCGCTAGCCTTTAAAAGAACCTGCTTAATCTCCTCATCTATGGTCATATAGTCGAAAGACAGCGTCCCATCCAGATCAAATACGAATTTCATCTTCCTAGTCCTTTGTTTAGTGTACGAAGCGCTGACTGATAAGTCTGTTCCATCAGCATGGTAATGGTCATAGGACCAACTCCACCAGGTACCGGTGTGATATGACTAGCAATTGGTGCAACAGCATCGTAATCAACATCTCCACAGAGCTTGCCATTTTCATCTCGGTTCATCCCCACATCAATGACAACTGCACCTGGTTTGACAAAGTCAGCAGTCACAAACTTAGCGCGACCGATTGCTACGACCTAAAATATCGGCTTTAGAAGCTACTTGGGCTAAATTGTGGGTGCGAGATGGGTCAAGGTTACAGTTGCATTTTTAGCCAACAGTAACTGGGCCATAGGCTTCCCGACAATATTTGGAACGACCAATGACAACTGCATTTTTTCCTTCTAAGTCAATCCCATATTCATGAAACATTTCCATAATTCCTGCAGGTGTTGAAGGAATCATAACTGGGTGACCAGACCAGAGGCGTCCCATGTTGAGAGGGTGGAAACCATCCACATCCTTTTCAGGGTCAATAGCTAGTAAAACAGCTTCTTCATCGATGTGTTTTGGTAATGGAAGCTGGACCAAAATCCCATGCCATGCTGGATCTTGATTGTATTTAGCAATTAATTCTAACAACTCCTCTTGAGTAATGGTCTCAGGAACTCGCACGACTTCACTTTGGAAGCCTGCAGCGATAGCAGAACGCTCCTTGTTACGTACGTAAACTTGGCTTGCTGGATTTCCTCCGACTAAAATAACGACCAATCCTGGAACCAAACCTGTCTCTTCCTTTAATTTGGCTGTTTTTTCAGCCAACTGGCCTTGTAGCTTGGCTGCTAAAGCCTTTCCATCAATCATCTGTGTCATGTGTTTTCTCTTTTCTAACAAATATTCTCTATTATAACAAAAAATCGTTCTGCATTCTAACACTTCTTACCTAAGATACCCTATAGTCTGAAACTATAAGAAAAAGCCCACTTGGAGCTTTTCATGATATTCTTACAAAACCTTACTCAAGAAATCCTTGGTTCTTTGTTCTTGGGTTTGTTCAAAGACTTGCTCTGGAGTTCCGTCTTCAACAACAACACCATCAGCCATAAAGATAACACGATCTGCCACTTCACGAGCAAAGCCCATTTCATGCGTTACGATAACCATGGTCATTCCTGACTGAGCAAGTTCTTGCATAACCGCTAGTACTTCTCCTACCATTTCTGGGTCTAGAGCAGAAGTTGGTTCATCAAAGAGGAGGACATCTGGCTCCATGGCTAGACCACGAGCGATAGCGATACGCTGTTGCTGACCACCCGACAAGCTTTGTGGATAAGCATCTGCCTTATCTGGTAAACCAACCTTTTCCAAGAGCTCATGCGCTCTCTTCTCAGCCACTTCCTTACTTTCACCTTTTGTCTTGATTGGAGAAAGTGTGATGTTTTTCCATCACTGTCATATTTCGGGGAAGAGATTGAAATTGTTGGAAAACCATTCCCCATCTTTTTCTCGCATGGCAAAGAGGTCATTTTTCTTATCGGTAATGTCAACACCTTCAAATATAACTTTTCCTTTAGTAGCTTCTTCGAGGAGATTCATCGAACGAAGGAGGGTTGACTTACCGCTACCAGAAGGTCCGATAATGACCACTACTTGTCCTTTTTTTGATTTCAAGATCAATTCCTTTTTAAAAACTTCATTTCTTTTCCAAAGCTTTTTTTATGAAGGTTTTCAATTTTTATAAGTGTTTCAGTCATTATTTCTTATCTCCTTGTCCCATACGATTTTCAAAAAGCTTTCAAAGCCAGTGTCAAGATAGAGGTCATAATCAAGTAGTAAAAAGGCTGCAAATAAGAGCGGTGTTAAAGGTAGGTAGGTGGTTGTTGATACTGTAGTAGCTCCATTCCACAACTCCATAACCCCGATAGCTGACAAGAGCGAGCTATCCTTGATAATGGTAATAAACTCATTCCCCAAGGCTGGTAAAATATTCTTGATAGCCTGTGGCAAAATAACATAGCGCATGGCATTCTTAGGGCGAATACCCTAGTGAATAAGCTGCTTCTAATTGTCCCTTTGGTACTGCATTAATCCCAGCACGAACTGTTTCTGATACATAGGCACCACTATTCATAGAGATAATCAAAAATCCCTGGAATCAAACGAGTCAGATCAACATCTAAAGATCCCAATTTGAATAGTCGGAGCACTAATATGCATCAAGGCAAAAGCAATCATAATCTGCACCATCATCGGAGTCCCACGGAAGACCCAGATATATAGATTAGCAAACCAGGCAAGTGGTTTAATCTTTTGAACGTTGTGCAAAGGCCAACAACACTCCTAGAATGGTCCCTCAAAGAAGACCACCAAGATAGATATGATAATTGTTACAACTGCACCATAGTTAAAATATGGTAGATATTTTGGGTAAAAAGAAAAAAATTCATGGATACTCTACTTTCTATTTTTTTAATATTTAAACTTAAAACTTGTATAAGGATAACATATTTTGCATAAAAAAATACAACATTTTTCTCCTAATATTTTCAATAAATTTTTCAAAAGACGATAGAAATAGCGAGAAATCTTAGTTTTTTTCTAGTCAAGTAGAGTCTGTTTATGGTAAAATAGTAAAGATAAGAAATGGAGGAGAATCAAAATGGAATCACATTTGGTTAGAATCATCAATCGCTTAGAAGCAATGACTAAAGATGGTGGTAACTTGAAAACGTAACTTTGAACGCGAAGGAGTTGTTGTCGCAGAGGTTGCTTTTAACCACGACGAAGAAAACGGACCACTCTTTACACTTCGTGACGTTGAAGCTCGTGAAACATATACATTTGATAGCATCGATCTCATTGCGATGGAAATCTACGAACTTTTATACTAATAGTTGAATAAACGCCGGAGAAGTCTCCTGCTTTGACCAATGAAAATCCTTTTTGCATGACAAATAGGGATTTTTTTCTTTTTATCCCTATATTTCATCTACAAAACTCTTTTATCATGAGTTCTAGGACTCAATCTTTTTACTTGCTTTCCCCTTCAATCATGATATAATGAGACTAAAGAACTTTGACTATTTTTGACCTTTCTGTTTTAGTCAAAGCCAAGAAAGAAACGAGGTAGTGGTATGCTCTGTCAAAATTGTAAAATCAATGACTCAACGATCCATCTTTACACCAATCTTAATGGACAACAAAAGCAAATTGACCTTTGCCAAAATTGCTACAAAATTATCAAAACAGATCCAAACAATAGCTTATTCAAAGGCATTACAGATTTAAACAATCGTGATTTTGATCCATTTGGAGACTTCTTTAATGATCTGAATAACTTTAGACCTTCTTCAAATAATAATGTTCCTCCAACCCAGTCAGGTGGTGGATATGGTGGCAATGGTGGTTTTGGTTCCCAAAATCGCGGGCCAGCTCAAACACCTCCTCCTAGTCAAGAAAAAGGACTCTTGGATGAGTACGGTATCAACATAACTGAGATTGCCCGCCGTGGAAATGTCGATCCTGTTATCGGTCGCGACGAAGAAATCATCCGTGTCATTGAAATTCTCAACCGTAGAACCAAAAACAATCCCGTCCTTATCGGAGAGCCTGGTGTTGGTAAGACAGCCGTTGTCGAAGGCCTCGCTCAAGAAAATTGTAGATGGTGATGTTCCCCACAAACTTCAAGGAAAAGAAGTCATTCGTTTAGACGTTGTTAGCCTTGTCCAAGGTACAGGAATTCGTGGACAATTTGAAGAGCGCATGCAAAAACTCATGGAAGAAATTCGTGAGCGCAAAGATGTCATCCTCTTTATCGACGAAATTCACGAGATTGTCGGTGCTGGTTCTGCCGGAGACGGCAATATGGATGCAGGAAATATTCTGAAACCTGCCCTTTCTCGTGGCGAACTTCAACTAGTTGGTGCTACTACCCTCAATGAATACCGCATCATCGAAAAAGACGCCGCCCTTGAGCGCCGTATGCAACCTGTTAAGGTTGATGAACCAACTGTGGAAGAGACTATTATTATCCTCAAAGGTATCCAAAAGAAATACGAAGATTACCACCACGTTCATTATACAGATGCTGCTATCGAAGCTGCTGCTACTCTTTCTAACCGCTACATCCAAGATCGTTTCTTGCCGGACAAGGCTATTGACCTCCTAGATGAGGCTGGTTCAAAAATGAACTTAACCTTGAATTTTGTGGATCCAAAGGTCATCGACCAACGCTTAATCGAAGCAGAAAATCTCAAGGCTCAAGCAACTCGAGATGAAGATTTTGAGAAAGCAGCCTACTTCCGTGACCAGATTGCTAAATATAAAGAAATGCAAAAGACAAAAGTAACGGATCAGGATACCCCGATTATCAGTGAAAAGACGATTGAACACATTATTGAGCAAAAGACTAATATTCCAGTTGGTGATTTGAAAGAAAAAGAACAGTCTCAACTCATCAACCTAGCAGACGACCTCAAGGCTCATGTCATTGGTCAAGATGATGCAGTTGATAAGATTGCTAAGGCTATCCGTCGTAACCGTGTTGGGCTTGGAACTCCAAACCGTCCAATCGGTAGCTTCCTCTTTGTTGGTCCTACTGGTGTCGGTAAGACAGAACTTTCTAAACAACTAGCTATTGAGCTTTTTGGTTCTGCTGATAGCATGATTCGCTTTGATATGAGTGAATACATGGAAAAACATAGCGTTGCCAAACTCGTCGGTGCCCCTCCAGGATACGTAGGCTATGATGAAGCTGGACAATTGACTGAAAAAGTTCGTCGTAACCCCTACTCACTGATCCTCCTAGACGAGGTTGAAAAGGCCCATCCAGATGTCATGCATATGTTCCTTCAAGTATTGGATGATGGCCGTTTAACGGATGGTCAAGGCCGAACTGTTAGCTTTAAGGACGCAATCATTATCATGACCTCAAATGCAGGTACAGGCAAGGCTGAAGCTAGTGTTGGTTTTGGTGCTGCTAGAGAAGGTCGTACCAACTCTGTCCTTGGAGAATTAGGCAACTTCTTTAGTCCAGAATTCATGAACCGCTTTGATGGTATTATCGAATTCAAAGCTCTCAGCAAGGAAAATCTCCTACAAATCGTTGACCTTATGTTGGATGATGTAAATAAACGTCTCTCAAGTAATAACATCCATTTAGATGTAACAGAAAAGGTTAAAGAAAAACTTGTAGACCTTGGTTACGATCCAAAAATGGGAGCTCGTCCACTCCGTCGTACCATCCAAGACTATATCGAAGATGCCATTACAGACTACTACCTTGAAAATCCAAGTGAAAAAGACCTCAAGGCAGTCATGACAAGTAAAGGTAAAATCGTGATTAAGTCCAAAAATAAAACGGAAACAGTCGAGTCAAACGACTAGTTCCTCACATACAAAAGAATGTTCTTGCTTGACAGTGAGAGCATTCTTTACTATTATAGAAAGAAAGCGCACTCACGAAGGAGAACTTTATGGCAAATCCAACATTTGGAGAAAAAAAAGAGGGAGTAACCTACAAAAATAGATATGGAGTTTATGCAGTCATACCTGATGCAAACCATGAAAAGATTATCCTCGTACAAGCTCCAAATGGTGCATGGTTCTTACCAGGGGGCGAAATTGAAGAAGGTGAAAATCACCTTGAAGCTCTCAAACGAGAATTGATTGAAGAATTAGGATTTACAGCTGAAATCGGCACCTACTATGGGCAAGCTGATGAATATTTTTATTCTAGTCATCGTGATACCTACTACTACAATCCAGCCTATCTCTATGAAGCCACTTCTTATCAAGAAATTCAAAAACCTCTCGAGGACTTCAATCATCTAGCTTGGTTTCCAATCGATGAAGCTATTGCTAACTTAAAACGTGGAAGCCACAAATGGGCGATTGAAGCTTGGAAAAAACAACATCAAATTTAAACTATCTTTACCAAATTTCCCAAAAAGTGCTATAATAGACATAGAAATACAGGAGGAAACCCTATGAAGCTTATCAATACTACAAATTCACACTCGCAACTTGTTAAAAGTCAGCTAGAAAGTACCGACGCAACGCTTGTAGAGGTTTATTCTGCGGGAAATACAGATGTTATTTTTACTCAGGCTCCACTTCATTACGAAATCCTCATTTCCAATAAACATCGGGCAATCCGTGAAAAAGAAATGGAAAAAATCAAAGAATTTTTCCTCAGTCGTAAAATTAATCAACAGGCTATTGATGAAGCAAATATTAAAACCCTCTATTCTGATAAATTGATTGAGATTTCAATCCCTACAAGATAAAAAAACTAGCAAAAAAATTAATCTACCCTGACAGTTAAAACTGTCGGGGTTTTTTTAATGCTTTTTCTGTACATTGTAAAATAATACTGTCTAAATCATTTTTGTGAAAAATTTCACACTTCAATCGAAAAAAATGAGAAATTTCGTTATAATATAATAGTTAGAGAAACTTTTAATGAAGGAGTATGATATGAAAGAAATTAGTATATAGAGAAGCCAGGCTAGATGAATACCAAAAAAATTGGGAAAAGTGTTGGCTGGTGCCTTTATGGACTATCCATTTCATGACTCTTATCAAAGATGATTTAAAGAAACCAGAATATTATCCCAGCATTCTTAGAACTATTGGATAGCCTTCTGACCAGACTCTATATCAAAGGAGAGACCTGTCTGATAGCTGAACAAGACGGGAAATCATGGCCGTTGCCCTCTTTGCAACAGAAAGGATTTTTACCATTCTATCTTATCTATGCTAAATGGTGTCATCAAAGCTCTTTCCGTTTACATTACTCCTCGCAAAACTCTTTGAAAATATCTTGATTTGGTGGAACGTTCTGAACAGCATTTGAAAAGATCAGGAAATTTTGACTGGTATTTGATGATGTTAGGAGTCAACGCTTCTAGTCAAAACCAAGGAATCGGGAGTGCTTTTCTACAAGAAGGTGTTGAACCTTATCTTAAAATCCAAAGGATGCAAAACGTTTGAGCTTGATTACTAGTACTGATATGTCTTTTGCTTTCTATAAAAAGAAACAAGTATGAATTACTAGATTTTGATGATGTTAGAATACGGAACAAAATCGATTGGAAACTGGGCTTTTGTAAAAATACTGGATAACTAATTTTAAAACTAAAAAAGATTGGTCTAAGAACCAATCTTTTTTATGTTACTAACTGCTTCTTTCAAGGCTTCTACCTTGTCCAAGCGTTCCCATGGAAGATCAATATCTGTACGTCCCATATGTCCATAAGCTGCTGTTTGACGGTAGATTGGACGTTTGAGGTCAAGCATTTGGATAATTCCTGCAGGACGAAGGTCAAAGATTTGACGCGCTGCTTTTTCAAGCTTTACTTTTCAGTTACTGTACCAGTACCAAAGGTATCGATACGAACAGATACAGGTTGAGCTACACCGATTGCGTAAGCCAATTGCACTTCTGCTTTCTTAGCAAGACCTGCAGCAACAATGTTTTTAGCAATGTAGCGAGCTGCATAAGATGCTGAACGATCAACCTTAGTGGCATCCTTACCAGAGAAGGCACCACCACCGTGACGTGAATAACCACCATAGGTATCCACGATGATTTTACGACCAGTCAAACCTGAGTCTCCCTGAGGTCCTCCGATAACGAAAACGACCTGTTGGATTGATGAAGAATTTTAGTCTCATCGTCAAGATAGAAGCTGGAATCACTTCTTTGATGACCTTGTTAATCACATCTTCATGGATCTGTTCATTGCTGACATCTGGATCGTGTTGGGTTGAAATAACAACCGTGTCCACGCGCACTGGCTGGTCATTTCTCATCATATTCAACTGTAACCTGAGATTTTGCATCTGGACGAAGGTAGCTGATTTCACCAGACTTACGTAGCTCTGCCAAACGACGAACCAACTTGTGGCTGAGTGAGATTGGCAATGGCATGAGTTCTTCTGTTTCATCCACCGCAAAACCAAACATGAGACCTTGGTCACCAGCTCCCAATCAAAGTCAAGTGGATCTTGATCCGCATTTCCCACGAACTTCCAAGGCTTCATTAACACCTTGAGCGATATCTGAGATTGTTCTACCAATGATGGGTGAACTCCTACCGTCTCCGCAGAAAAACCATATTCTGTATTGGTATAACAATTTCTGCAATCGTATCCCGAACGACTCGGTTAATATCGACATAAGCATTTGGTTGAAATTTCACCGAAAACATGTACGGAACCAGTATAAACAGCTGTTTCAGCAGCAACGTGTGCTTCTGGATCTTGCTCTAAAATAGCATCCAAGATAGCATCTGAAATTTGGTCTGCAATCTTATCTGGATGCCCCTCAGATACAGATTCAGACGTGAATAATTTACGTTCTGACATAAAAAAATGTCCCCCTTAAAAAAATATTCGTTATAGAGTTACAAAAGAACTGGTAGAGATGCTTTCATCCCACCACCTTATCGGGACCATATAACCTAACTATTATAACACGAATCTTTGAAAAATACTCGTATGATTGCTATTTTTTTCTTACTAGTAAAAAGTGTTTTCGAATCATAATCAAATAAAAACTCCTAAAGTAGATGAGTTTCTACTTTCAAGAGTGATGTTATAAACTAATTATTTTCTAGATAAAAATTCAAACCGTTCTCCGACGTATTGGCTCTTTACATACTCAAAAGCCGTTCCGTCATCAAAGTAAGAAACCTGAGTCAACCCTAAAATAGCATGCCCTTTTTCACCTCTAGATAATGAGCTATCTTTTCTTTGGCTAAACGAGCATATATGGTCTGATGAGATTTTCCAATCCGATAACCATGTTCTTGCAAGGTTTGAAAGAAGTGCTTGAGTTACTTCTTCTTTTGAAATTTTTGATAAATTTTCTCAGGAATAGAAGCGACTTCATAAACCACAGGACCTTATCAGCATAGCGAACACGTTCCATACGAATGATATTGTCAGTTGGCAGTATACCTAGTTTAGCCACTTCTTGCTCATTAGGGATTGTCCGACGGTAAGAAATCAGATGACTAGACGGAGTCTTTCCCTTGAGCTTTTAACAATCTCCGTGAAAACTGGTTGTTCCACGCATTCTTTCCTGAACACGTGTACTTGAAACAAAGGTTCCACTACCTACACGTCGTTCCAAAACCCCTTCTTCAACTAAAAGAGATTGCTTGACGCAAGGTCATGCGAGCTAACGGCAAAACTCCTCAGCTAAATCTCGTTCACTAGGCAGTCTTTCTCCAATTTTCCAACTCCCTCATCAATATCTTTCTTGATTTGGTCGTGGATTTTTCATATAAGCTGGTAACATGCTTGATCACTTCTTTCTTTATTTTTTTCCATTGTACCCTATCTCATAGGGAAAAAGTCAAACCGCACTTGTTTGGTTGGTAATTCTAACCCTTTTATGATAGAATATTCAAGAAGATATTTCTTTTGAAGAAAGGGAAAAAGATGAGCAACATTTCAACTGATTTGCAAGATGTCGAAAAGATCATCGTACTGGACTACGGTAGCCAGTATAACCAACTGATCTCACGTCGTATCCGTGAGATTGGTGTCTTTTCAGAATTAAAAAGTCACAAGATTTCGGCTGACGAAGTCCGTGCTATCAATCCTATCGGGATTGTACTTTCAGGTGGTCCAAACTCTGTTTACGAAGAAGGATCGTTTGATATTGATCCAGAGATTTTTCGAACTTGGTATTCCGATTTTAGGGAATCTGCTATGGTATGCAGCTCTTGACTCCACAAGCTTGGTGGGAAAGGTTGTTCCTGCAGGCGATGCTGGAAATCGTGAATACGGTCAATCAAAATTGACTCACACAGAATCTGCTCTTTTTGCGGGTACCCCAGACGAACAGCTTGTCTTGATGAGCCACGGTGATGCTGTTACAGAAATTCCTGCTGATTTTGTCCGTACTGGAACTTCTGCAGACTGTCCATATGCATCCATTGAAAAATCCCTGATAAGAAAATCTACGGTATCCAGTTCCACCCTGAAGTTCGCCACTCAGTACACGGCTATGATATCCTCCGTAACTTTGCCTTGAATATCTGTGGTGCAAAAGGCGACTGGACAATGGATAACTTTATCGAGATGCAAATCAAACAAATCCGTGAGAAAGTTGGAGACAAACGTGTTCTCCTCGGACTTTCTGGTGGTGTTGACTCTTCTGTCGTTGGGGTTCTTCTCCAAAAAGCCATCGGAGATCAATTGATCTGTATCTTTGTAGACCACGGTCTTCTTCGTAAAGGGGAAGCTGATCAAGTTATGGATATGCTTGGTGGTAAGTTTGGATTGAACATCGTTAAGGCAGATGCTGCCAAACGTTTTCCTTGATAAATTGGCTGGTGTATCTGACCCTGAACAAAAACGTAAGATTATCGGTAATGAATTTGTTTATGTCTTTGATGACGAAGCAAGCAAGCTAAACAGATGTGAAATTCTTGGCTCAAGGAACACTTTACACAGACGTTATCGAATCAGGTACGGATACTGCTCAAACTATAAAGTCTCACCACAACGTTGGTGGACTTCCAGAAGATATGCAGTTTGAACTCATCGAGCCACTTAACACTCTTTACAAGGATGAAGTTCGTGCTCTCGGTACTGAACTTGGCATGCCGAACCACATCGTATGGCGCCAACCATTCCCAGGTCCAGGACTTGCGATCCGTGTCATGGGTGAAATCACTGAAGAAAAGCTTGAAACAGTTCGCGAATCAGACGCTATCCTTCGTGAAGAAATCGCCAAAGCTGGCCTTGACCGCGATATCTGGCAATACTTCACTGTTAACACTGGGGTTCGTTCAGTAGGTGTTATGGGCGACGGTCGTACTTACGACTACACAATCGCTATCCGTGCCATCACTTCTATCGATGGAATGACAGCTGACTTCGCTAAGATTCCTTGGGAAGTTCTTCAAAAAATCTCTGTACGTATCGTAAACGAAGTCGACCACGTTAACCGCATCGTCTATGATATCACAAGTAAACCACCTGCGACTGTTGAGTGGGAATAGAGTTTCCTATAAAATAATAAAATAATACCGCTGGAGCATGGACTACAGTGGTATTATTGTTTTATAATTTCAATATTAGGAAAAATTTCTCGACTCTCAACTCCTCTTTTTAAATCCTTGAAACCATGCTATAATATAGTAAAGTATAGCTCCAATAACCCTAATGATAAAGATTTCTTACATCATCCGTAAGTGTTATTCTACTCTGATTCATACTATAATGAAAGTAACAAAAGATGGAGGTGTTTCACATGGAAACAATTTTACGAGTAGAATCATTAAAAAAGCATTATGGAAAAGAGCCGAATATCACCAAAGCCTTGAACGGTATATCTTTTCAAGTTGTCAAAAGGTGAGTTCTTAGGGATTATGGGGAGCAGTGGTTCTGGGAAAACAACCCTTCTTAACTGTCTCGCTACTATCATCAAACCAACTGACGGCTCCATTCAAATGCAAGAAAAAGATTTAGGTCAGTTAAAAGGTAGTCAGTTAGCTGATTATCGTGGCAAGGAAATTGGTTACCTCTTTCAAAATTTTGAGCTTTTGGACAATCTGACAGCCAAAGAAAATATTTTACTCCCCTTGTCTTTGCACAAGGTCGATGCCAACGAAAGCAAGGTTCGGTTAGAATTGCTTTCCCAATATCTAGATATTTCTGAACTTCTGGATAAGTTCCCATCTCAATTATCAGGTGGTCAACGGCAAAGGGTAGCTGCTGCGCGTGCCTTGATTTTAGACCCTAAGATTGTATTTGCAGATGAGCCCACAGGAGCTTTGGATTCAAAAAATGCGACCATTTTGATGCAAAAATTATCCGAAATGAATCAAGTGGAAGAAACCACCATTCTCATGGTGACCCACGATTCAGTCGCTGCCAGCTTTTGCAACCGCATCTTGTTTATCCAAGACGGAAAACTATTCCATGAAATTCGACGCGATTATCCAAGAGAAAGTCAAGAAGATTTTTACCACAGAATACTAAAGGTCATGTCTGTACTGGCTGGAGGTGATGGCAATGTTTTTCTAAATTAGTCTCAAGAAATAGCAAGAGAGATCGAAAGAATAATGGCTTGTACTTCAGTTCCATGGTTCTTTCTATTATCTCCTTTTACATCATCCTTTCTTTGTCTCATCAAGATGTAATGATCTTTCTAAAACAAATAGAAAGTGGCGCTGTAAATAAACTCTTTAGCATGATTCCCATTCTTTATGTTGCAACCCTCTTTATCCTCTTTTTCTAGTTTACTTCACAAAGCAGTATGCAGATGGAAAGGAGAAAAACATGAATTTGGTGTCTATCTCACACTAGGCATGCGAAGAAGCAAACTGTTCTTACTGCTCCTACTCGAGGATTTGAGAAACAGTGTCCTTGCTCTTGGAATAGGACTTCCTATTTCCATCTTGATTTCAGAACTGATTAGCCTAATAACCGCTAAAATTGTTGGGCTAGGGATTATTGAACATCAATTTTCTCTATCTACTACAGCTCTATTCTATACAATCATCGGTTTTCTAGCCGTAAAATTAGCTGTCTTTATCCTTTTAAGTGCAAAAACAGCCAATAAGGAAATCGGAGATCTGCTATCCTATTCTCCTTCTGGCATGAAGAAACTACTCCCCAAGGGGGTTCACCTTCTTGCTTCTTTCCTCGGAATTTTGCTTCTAGGAACAGCCTATTACTTGGGGATGAGTGGACGAGCTTGGGAAAATGTCATAACAATGGGCATCACTGTTCTCTTGGGGACTCTAGGAACTATCCTACTCTTCTTTGGTATGCGTTTGCTTATAGACTTTTTGGTCAAGCTTGGAAGCAATCGAAAACTCCACACCTATAATTTTAGACAGATTCAGGGAATTAGTTATCCAGCGCTCAACTATACTGGCTGTCTGCTCACTCTTAATCTTCTCTGCCTTGTGCCTCTTTGGAGCAGGTGTTGCCATTGCAAGTGGCAATTCAGGCAATCAAACCCACGTTTTTGGATTATACATTTAGAGATAGCAAGCAGGAAACAGATGAAAATCTTGATATGAATACAGTTAAAAAGAGCTTGAAAAGCTGCTGGACTGGCATCACAGTTTTCAAAGATTCTGCAAATCAAAGTAGGCGAACCTAAAGAACACAAGTCCGTGTCCTTCGAAGAGGTTATCAAGGAATTGAAAAAGCAAAAAGACAGCAAGAACAAGGAAATTTTACTCCATAAATTTAAACAGTCGACTACTTCCCACCTCATGCCACTCTCCGAATACAATGAACTTAGAAAGGTCATGGGTCTGCTACCTCTAGAATTAACTAGTAAGGAAGCCTACTTGTATATGGGGGAAAGATTTTTCTCCCAGATGAGAGTCTTGTCAACTCTGTCCTAAAGACAAACCCTCAAATCAAAGTCATGGGAAATGATGTAAAATTGATTGGAGAGTACAGTCTTTACCGATTGTAACGGATCGTGAAATAACCCTCTCTGTCGCTCTCATAGTCCCAGATGAGGTCTTTATGAGCTATACAGATGGTCAGTATTCGAACTATGTCAGCGGTATCTTGGCTCCTGAGCTAGTCAAGGAAAAAGGCTTGATGAGAGCTATCTCAGATACCAATGAAAAGCTAAATCAAACCTCTCTTGGCTATGAAAGCTATATACAAAATATGGGAAGACAATTATTTTACATTATCTCTGCCAGCTATATCACCATCTATCTGGCTATCATCTTCCTTGTTGTGGCAAATACAATCATTGGCGTTCAATTTTTGATGGGTCAGAGACAATCCCACAGACGATACCAAACCTTAATCCATCTCGGAGCCAGCTATGAAACTCTTTGTAAATCTTCAGAAAAGCAAATCAATTGGTATTTCGGTCTACCAATAGCCCTTGCACTTATCAGTAGTAGCTTCGGAGTGAGCTCCCTCCTCACAGGAATAGTACCAGCCAGTGCAAGAATGGTCATGGGGCAGAAATTTATCACAGCCATGCTGATAGTACTGCTCTTAGCAGGATTTGAAGTCATCTATATCAAAATTGTAAAGAAAAAAATAGCAACAAGTATTTGTTATCATTAATGGAACCCAAAAGAGATGAATAAAGTCGCATAAATTAGAAAAGGAGGAACCGATATGAAGCATATTCTCGTTATTGAAGACGAAACCTTGATTCGAGATGAAATTGTCATTTTGTTAGAGAATGCGGGTTATCAAGTTGATAAGTTGACTGACTTCAAAGATACAAGCCAGCAAGTATTGCAATACGATACGGATTTAATCATACTAGATTTGAATTTGCCAGGAGAAACAGGTTTTCAAATTTGTAAAAATCTCAAGTCAAAACGCTCTGTGCCTATATTGGTTCTCACTTCCCGTGAACAATTAAAAAGATGAGATCTACGCCCTAAAATTAGGGGCAGATGAGTACCTAACAAAAGCCTTTCAAGAAAGAGAGATTTTTTTGGCACGTATAGAAAATATCTTGAAACGCTATGAAGGCAGACAAAATCTACTTGAAAAAAGATAATTTTCTGCTGGATCGAAATACCTATACCCTTTTATATCAACGGACATTCGATTTTACTCCCTCAAAAATCAAGGGAAATTGTTAGAAACCTTATTAGTGGCAACTGATTCTGTCGTCACAAAAGAAGAACTAAGCATGAAACTATGGAATACAACTGAGTTCATCGATGAAAATGCCCTACAAGTAAATATTGCAAGGCTGAAAAAGGTGATGAAGCAGGCTGGCATTACCCTTCAAGTCAAGTCCGTCAGAGGTATTGGTTACAAGCTAGAAGAGGTAAGTCCAGATGAAAGATAATCTAAAAATATCTAGCTACTTACCTGCCTAGTTACTTGTTCTCTCAGCATTTGATCTATTTACAGCTGTCCTGCTTTGGCTTTCAGATGTGAGAATGTTTCAAGCTCTCATCCTTCTCTATATTTTAGCCACCGTCCTGCTTTTTTTCATCCTATCTTTCTTACTTATAAGAAAAAGAAAGAGCGCTACCTATAAATCCTTCATAGCCAATCCTAAGATCGATACTGAGCTTGAATTATTGAATTTATCAAGCGCCTCAGAGAAAGAAAGCATTGAAAAATAGCAGATATACTTTTATCAAAAGCAGGCTCAAATAGGAAAACTCAACTCATTACTAGCCGAGTACGAGGACTATGTTGAAAAAAATGGGCGCATGAGTTAAACTTCCTTTATCCTTCTTTTCCCTCCTTTTTGGACAATCAAAGTGACCAGTTGCCTGAGGATACAGCTTTTTAAGTTGGACTATGTGAAAAATCAAATCCAAGGAAATGTATCACAGATCTTATTCTACTACAGGGTGAAAAGTGAGAAAAATGATTTTCTATTTGAAGACCTTGACCTAGAAGAGTGTATCCAAGATCTTTTGGAAAACTTTGATCCCTTGCTTAAAGAAAAAGAATTTTTACGATTCAGCTAGAAAACATACAAGGAACCTGCTACACCGATCAACGCAGTTTTGAATTTATCCTCTCTCAAATCCTCGCTAACTCCCTTAAATATAGTTCTGATAAGCCTGAACTCAGAATTTCTATGTCAAGTGACAAGGGGCGCAAAACCCTGATTATTAGGGATAATGGGTGTGGAGTTAAAGCTTGCGATCTCCCTCATATCTTTGAAAAAGGATTTACAGGTGATTCAGGAGAGACAAGGAAAAAATCAACAGGTATGGGTCTCTATCTTGTCAAACAATTAGCAGATGCTTTAAAAATCGACATCGTAGTAAAATCCGAATGGATGCATGGATTTGAAATCTCTCTTTCTATTTCGTAATTTTTTTCGATTAAGAAAATTGCCTAGTCATAGAAAGCACATATTTTTATACCAAAAAAAGGAAAGCTGTACTGCCCCTCAAAAGTTGGACAAATAATTATTGAAAGGATTTAGTTCTGTATTGCACAGGACTAAGTCCTTTTAGTTTGACTTTAATTCGTTTCTTGTTTTAGTTCTGGAGAATAATAACGATTCATCCCTTTCTTGACGATATCTATGCCATAACGGTCAATTAATTTCATCATGTACTTTAGACCAGAAACATCCACACCAAATCTTTTCGAAAGCTGTTTGAAGCTTTTGTCCTTGCTTTTCTTAGTTCATAAATCCGAACTTTTATCTTCATAACTCAATTTCATAATAAACACTCCCCAAAAGTTAGATTTTTTCTGTCTAACTTTTGGGGTGCAGTTCAAAAATTTCTGATGGGATTTTAATATTTCATGATGATTCTTACCAGAAAAACTTTCGATAAATTCTAGCAATCGTTAAAAAATAGCATAAAGTATGCCTAAGATAGTTAAAACTATTTTTCCAGTAGTCACTTCTGAACCAATAATCAATATATGAAAGAGAGGAGCGAGACCAGTACACACATATATCAAATAAACAATAACATTTATTTCACCAATACCAGCAATAAAGTCTTTCATTGTACTTCTCCTACAATCTATTTTTAATTTAAGTATACTATAAACTTCAGAAAACTAAAAAGAATGTTCAATTTAAATTATCATTTTCTAAAAACATCTACTTATGAATTCCGTCAATCCCGATGTAGAACTTAAAAAAACAGTAAAACCGACTTGGTTCTACTGTCTGATGTTTAAAATGTTTGGCGTTTTGACTTTTACGCTCAGCGTCCACGTGCACGATTTTCAACACGCTTGGTTTTTGCGACGTTTTTCATCCACCGCCCATTGAATCTTCTTCTTATAGCCTGGTTTGACTTTTTCTTTTTCTTTTTAACCAAGCCAATCATTTCAATATCAAGCTTATCCTGCTTCTTTTCACGGTTGGCACAACGATCACGGTCATAGGTATCTTGAAACTCTCCATCTTTGACCATCTTAGGAGTAAACTTGATTCCTAATTTTTCTAACTCACGAATATCAGAGTCATCGCTTGGCTGGTAAAGGGTAATAGCTGTACCAGGCGAGTCCGTTACGCCAGTTCGTCCAACACGGTGAACAAAGAAGGACAAGTCTTGCGGAATGGCATCATTGATAACATGGCTGACACCTTCAATGTCAATCCCACGCGAGCCAAAGTCAGTTGCGACGATATACTCAAAATCAAGATTTTTGACCTGATTCATGATACGTTTACGTTCACGAGGTGCAATATCTCCATGAATCTTAGCTACTTTTAAGCCTTGTGCAGTCAAGTATGCATGTAACTCATAAGCACGCGTTTTTGTGTTAACAAAGATCATTGCCAAATAAGGCTGCATGACTTGAGTCAACTCATAAATCTGAGCATTCTTATCACGACCCTTAGTAGAAATCAACCAGTTATCAATAGTGTCTGAGATAACTGTTTTGGTTTTGATTTTCTCCATAACAGGATTTGACAAGTATTTTTTCAAGAACGGTTGCAATTTTTGAGGAATAGTCGCTGAAAAGACCATAAACTGCAAGTCTTTCGGAAGACTGCCTGCAATCTTATCAACTGTTTCCAAGAATCCCATATCCAGAGTCATATCGGCTTCATCGACTACAAAGATCTTAGCCTTGTGAATGGCTAAATCGCCTGATTTGACCAAGTCATAGATGCGACCTGGCGTTCCGATAACGATATGTGGTTGGTTTGCTGGCAAGTTTTTCAATCTGACGCGCCTTATCCGTACCACCACATAATTAACCATACGAACTTCGACATCTGAGTGGTCGCAATCTGACGGGTCGCTTGGTAAATTTGAGTAGCCAACTCACGACTTGGTGCAGTAATGACCGCTTGCACACTATCGCTAGTCTTCATCTAATTGCTGGAAAATCGGTAGCAAGAATGTGTGAGTCTTCCCTGAACCTGTTTTTGGATTCACCAACCAAGTCACGACCTGCCAAGACAATAGGAATCAACTTTTTCTGCACCTCGGTTGGAGTCGTAAACTTCAACTCCTCCAAGGCTTTCTTTCTATATAGTTTTTTTAAATTTAAATTGTGTAAATGACATAATTTCCTCGATTCTATTCATCTAACCGGTATATCATATTTTGACCATTTTTCAGTAGTCCAACTCATCTGACCCTATCACAAGGCTCTCAATTTCTCTAAATACCTCTCTTATACTAAAAATCACACATTTGCTTTCTATCCAAAATGCAAAAAAGAAGACCAAATTGGTCTTCTCTCAGTCTTAAAAGCTTGTAACTCAGATAGATTTGTCAAGCAGATGCTTAAGAATCTTTTAAAAGTCGAAAGTTTCTAGATAAAATCAGTACTTAATCATCTTTCGCTTGCGACCAAGTAATGCTCCTAGACCTGCAAGAAGAGAGCTTGTCATTAGTCCAGTGAGTGAAAGTGGTGCAGTGCTACCTGTACTGGCAATGTAGCTTGTTTTGCTTTTTCTCCTGCCGGACTTTGAGCTGGTGGATTCTCTTCAGGTTTTTCTTGGTTGATCTGGTTGATGTCTATCTGCTTATGGTTATTATCAGCTCCCTGCTCTCATGGGTTCACTGGTGGAACTGGATTTGGTTGCGACGCTGGTTCCGGTTGCTGTGCGGCTGTGAGCGCTGGTTCCGGTTCTTGCGTTGCGGCTGTGGCGCTGGTTCCGGTTGTGGGCGCGGTTGTGGCTGTGGCTGTGGTGCTGGTTCTGGTACGCGGACTAGGAGCTTGCTTAGCTTCAAAGTCCCATTTACCTACAAACTCTACATCAGCCTTGTTGAAAAACGGCGCTGGCGCGTCATAGCCCTTGAAGGTCCAAGTGCCGTCATTCACAGTATCTGTGTATGTGGTTTTGTGATGGTTGTTGAGCGGAAACAGAGGCACCATTCACATACAAGTCACTATCGCTTGGGGTCAATCTTTGCGATGGCTGCTGGAAGTTGCTTACCTGCTGTTGCGCTCTCGAAGCTGTAAGTAGCTTGATACCTGTTGGCTCCAAATTCCCATTTTCCTACAAACTCTACATCAGACTTGTTGACAACGGCGCTAACTGGGTCGTAACCGTTGAATCAAACGCCATCGTTCACACTATCTGTGTATGTGGTTTTGGGATGGTTGTTGAGCGGTAACATAGTCACCATTCACATATGTTGTACTGTCGCTTGGGGTCAATGCTGCGATAGCTGCTGGAAGTTGCTTACCTGCTGTCTCACTCTCGAAGCGGTAACTTGCTTGATACTTGTTAGCTTCAAAGGTCCATTTTCCTACAAACTCTACATCAGCCTTGTTGACAACAGCGCTAGCTGCGTCATAGCCCTTGAAGGTCCAAGTGCCGTCATTCACACTATCTGTGTAGGTTGTTTGCGCTGGTTGTTGAGCTGAAACAGAGGCACCATTCTCATATGTTGCACTATCGCTTGGAGTCAAGGCTGTGATAGCTGCTGGAAGAGCTTTATCTGCTGTTGCGCTCTCGAAGCGGTAAGTAGCTTGATACTTGTTGGCTTCAAATTCCCATTTACCGACAAATTCAACACTAGCCTTGTTGACAACAGCGCTAGCTGCATCATAGCCCTTGAAGGTCCATGTGCCGTCATTCACAGTATCTGTGTATGTGGTTTGTGATGGTTGTTGAGCGGAAACAGAGGCACCATTCACATACAAGTCACTATCGCTTGGGGTCAATGCTGCGATGGCTGCTGGAAGTTGCTTACCTGCTGTTGCGCTCTCGAAGCTGTAAGTAGCTTGATACCTGTTGGCTCCAAATTCCCATTTTCCTACAAACTCTACATCAGACTTGTTGACAACGGCGCTAACTGGGTCGTAACCGTTGAAGATCCAAACGCCATCGTTCACACTATCTGTGTATGTGGTTTGGGATGGTTGTTGAGCGGTAACATAGTCACCATTCACATATGTTGTACTGTCGCTTGGGGTCAATGCTGCGATAGCTGCTGGAAGTTGCTTACCTGCTGTCTCACTCTCGAAGCGGTAACTTGCTTGATACTTGTTAGCTTCAAAGGTCCATTTTCCTACAAACTCTACATCAGCCTTGTTGACAACAGCGCTAGGTGCGTCATAACCCTTGAAGGTCAAGTGCCGTCATTCACACTATCTGTGTGAGGTTGTTTGCGCTGGTTGTTGAGCTGAAACAGAGGCACCATTCTCATATGTTGCACTATCGCTTGGAGTCAAGGCTGTGATAGGCTGCTGGAAGAGCTTTTATCTGCTGTTGCGCTCTCGAAGCGGTAGTAGCTGATACTTGTTGGCTTCAAATTCCCATTTACCGACAAATTCAACACTAGCCTTGTTGACAACAGCGCTAGACGCATCATAACCCTTGAAGGTCCATGTGCCGTCATTCACAGTATCTGTGTATGTGGTTTGTGATGGTTGTTGAGCGGAAACAGAGGCACCATTCACATACAAGTCACTATCGCTTGGGGTCCAATGCTTTGCGATGGTCGCTGGAAGTTGCTTACCTGCTGTTGCGCTCTCGAAGCTGTGGTAGCTTGATACCTGTTGGCTCCAAAATTCCCATTCCTACAAACTCTACATCAGACTTGTTGACAACGGCGCTAACTGGGTCGTAACCGTTGAAGATCAAAACGCCATCGTTCACACTATCTGTGTATGTGGTTTGGGATGGTTGTTGAGCGGTAACATAGTCACCATTCACATATGTTGTACTGTCGCTTTGGGGTCAATCTTTGCGATAGTCGCTGGAAGTTGCTACCTGCTGTCTCACTCTCGAAGCGGTAACTGCTTGATAGCTTGATAGCTTCAAAGGTCCATTTTCCTACAAACTCTACATCAGCCTTATTACGACAACAGCGCTAGTGCGTCATCAGCCCTTGAAGGTCCAAGTGCCGTCATTCACACTATCTGTAGGTTGTTTGCGCTGGTTGTTGAGCTGAAACAGAGGCACCATTCTCATATGTTGCACTATCGCTTGGAGTCAAGGCTGTGATAGGCGCTGGAAGAGCTTTATCTGCTGTTGCGCTCTCGAAGCGGTAAGTAGCTTGATACTGTTGGCTCAAATTCCCATTTACCGACAAATTCAACACTCAGCCTTGTTGACAACAGCGCTAGCGCATCACTAACCCTATGAAGGTCCATGTGCCGTCATTCACAGTATCTGTGCTATGTGGTTTGTGATGGTTGTTGAGCGGAAACAGAGGCACCATTCACCTACAAGTCACTATCGCTTGGGGTCAATCTTTGCGATGGGCGCTGGAAGTTGCTCACCTGCTGTTGCGCTCTCGAAGCTGTAAGTAGCTTGATACCTGTTGGCTCCAAATTCCCATTTTCCTACAAACTCTACATCAGACTTGTTGACAACGGCGCTAACTGGGTCGTAACCGTTGAAGATCCAAACGCCATCGTTCACACTATCTGTGTATGTGGTTTGGGATGGTTGTTGAGCGGTAACATAGTCACCATTCACATATGTTGTACTGTCGCTTGGGGTCAATCTTTGCGATAGTCGCTGGAAGTTAACTTACCTGCTGTCTCACTCTCGAAGCGGTAACTGCTTGATACTTGTTAGCTTCAAAGGTCCATTTTCCTACAAACTCTACATCAGCCTTGTTGACAACAGCGCTAGTGCGTCATACAGCCCTTGAAGGTCCAAGTGCCGTCATTCACACTATCTGTGTAGGGTTGTTTGCGCTGGTTGTTGAGCTGAAACAGAGGCACCATTCTCATATGTTGCACTATCGCTTGGAGTCAAGGCTGTGATAGGCTGCTGGAAGAGCTTTATCTGCTGTTGCGCTCTCGAAGCGGTAAGTAGCTTGATACTTGTTGGCTTCAAATTCCCATTTACCGACAAATTCAACACTAGCCTTGTTGACAACAGCCTAGTCGCATCATAGCCCTGAAGGTCCATGTGCCGTCATTCACAGTATCTGTGTGTGGTTTGTGATGGTTGTTGAGCGGAAACAGAGGCACCATTCACATACAAGTCACTATCGCTTGGGGTCAATCTTTGCGATGGTCGCTGGAAGTTGCTACCTGCTGTTGCGCTCTCGAAGCTGTAAGTAGCTTGATACCTGTTGGCTCCAAATTCCCATTTTTCCCTACAAACTCTACATCAGACTTGTTGACAACGGCGCTAACTGGGTCGTAACCGTTGAAAGATCCAAACGCCATCGTTCACACTATCTGTGTATGTGGTTTGGGATGGTTGTTGAGCGGTAACATAGTCACCATTCACATATGTTGTACTGTCGCTTGGGGTCCAATCTTTGCGATACATGCTGGAAGTTGCTTACCTGCTGTCTCACTCTCGAAGCGGTAACTTGCTTGATAGCTTGTTAGCTTCAAAGGTCCATTTTCCTACAAACTCTACATCAGCCTTGTTGACAACAGCGCTAGGCGCGTCATACCCTTGAAGGTCCAGTGCCGTCATTCACACTATCTGTGTGGGTTGTTTGCGCTGGTTGTTGAGCTGAAACAGAGGCACCATTCTCATATGTTTGCACTATCGCTTGGAGTCAAGGCTGTGATAGTACGCTGGAAGAGCTTTTATCTGCTGTTGCGCTCTCCGAAGCGGTAAGTAGCTTGATACTGTTGGCTTCAAATTCCCATTTACCGACAAATTCAACACTAGCGCTTGTTGACAACAGCGCTAAATCGCATCACTAGCCCTTGAAGGTCCATGTGCCGTCATTCACAGTATCTGTGTATGTGGTTTGTGATGGTTGTTGAGCGGAAACAGAGGCACCATTCACGCACACAAGTCACTATCGCTTGGGGTCAATCATTTGCGATGGTCGCTGGAAGTTGACTTACCTGCTGTTGCGCTCTCGAAGCTGTAAGTAGCTTGATACCTGTTGGCTCCAAATTTCCCATTTTCCTACAAACTCTACATCAGACTTGTTGACAACGGCTCTAGTCGCGTCGTAACCGTTGAAGATCCAAACGCCATCGTTCACACTATCTGTGTATATGGTTTGCGCTGGTTGTTGAGCGGTAACATAGTCACCATTCACTATGTTGTACTGTCGCTTGGGGTCAATGCTTGCGATAAGCTGCTGGAAGTTGACTACCTGCTGTCTCACTCTCGAAGCGGTAACTTGCTTGATACTTGATTAGCTTCAAGGTCCATTTTCCTACAAATTTCAACATTAGCCTTGTTGACAACAGCGCTAGGCTGCGTCATAACCCTTGAAGGTCCATGTGCCATCGTTCTCGAGTATCTGTGTGGGTCGCTTGCGCTCGTTGTTGAGCGGAAACAGAGTCACCATTCACATATGTTGTAATGTCGCTTGGGGTCAAAGCGGTGATTTCTGCTGGAAGAGCTTTATCTGTTGTTGCGCTCTCGAAGCGGTAAGTCGCTTGATATTTGTTAGCTTCAAACTTCCACTTACCTGTGAAGGTCAGATCAGCCTTTCTCACAATCTTACTTTTTGGCATCGTAACCAGCGAAAGTCCAAGTACCGTCGTTCACATCATCTGTGTAAGTCTTTGTAGTCAACTCTTCTGGTACAACTTTTTGCGTGTTGTAATAGCTTGAGCTGTCTTTTGGTGCTTTCTTCTGGATAAATTCAGGCAAATCAACACCAGCCGTAATGCTTACAAAAGTATAGCTTACATAATGCGGTCTAGGCGTTACTTCCCAGATACCTGTGAATGTCACGCGCTTGCCGTATACGTCGCATTCTTCTGATCGTAACCTTTGAAGGTCCAGACATAGTCTTTTTCTTCTTCAGCTACTGATTCTTTAGCAGGTTGTTTTGGCTACAATGAGTGTCACCAACCTGATAAGAAGCCCTCATCATTTGGAAGCATTTCAAAAATACTTTTGTGGTAATGGAACATCTGCTTTAGAAGATTTGAATACATATTCTGGGTTTGAGTAGAGTACCCAGCTTCCAAGGAAAGTCTGTCTGCCTTCTGCTACAACAGATTTTTCTTTATCATATCCAGCAAATGTCCAAGTCACTTTATTCGCTGTATCAACATAAGTCGTTTTCACTTGGTTGTTCAGCCAGAATTTCCTTAGGATATAACTTGTAATCATAAGGATTTTTCGGAGTCAACTTGGTGATATGATCTGGTAATGCAAAAGCAGGATTAGTTGATTGGAACTGATAGTCTGATACCATTTGGCGTAGCTCAAGCTCCTGTGATGGTCTTCACTTTCGTACCTGCAATAGCTTTTCCGTATTTATCCGCATCAAAACCATGGAAGGTCCATGTACCTGTCGGAACAGTTACTGTAGATGTGTCAAGTCTGCTTGCATCTTTGTAATCGTCAGCTCGTGCAACGAAATCAGTGCCAGCTGGAAGCATATCGCGAATCTTACTTGGAAGAGGTAGGCAGGAGTCGAGTTAGTAAATTTATACTCTAATCTGTAGATTGTATCAGTCTGATCAGTCGGAACTAAGATCCATTTTCCTTTGAAAACGAGGTCTGCGTTCTCTACTGTTTTCACACGTGGGCTCAGTTGACCATCTTCTTCATAGTAGTCATCAAAGATCCAAGTTCCTCTGCCATCAGGATCTTCAAATCTTGTTTTAGATGGCATTTTAACACGAGCTTTTTCACCCTTGACAAATTCTCTTGTGTCAGATATCAGATTAAACAAAGTTGATGGTGGATAGAGATCTTGACCAGAATCATCTTTTGAATCTGTATAAAAGTCATAGTAAACACTATGCTTGGTCGGTACAAATTTCCAATGAACAGTGTAGGTAGAATCCTCATCGTCAGCTGGTTTCTCAACGTCCTCCTTTTGCTGAGGAATCTGCTGAGGAACCCATGTACCATCATTTTCTGTATCATTGTATTGATACAAATACTAATAGCATTATAGACATTGTCAGAATAATCTGATGGAGAAGTCGTGATAGGAGCTGGAATTTGTGTCTTCAAATCATCAGGAATAGTCTTCCCTGGAGTATCACTCACAAAGTCAAAGGAAACTGTCTTATCTCTGTGTGGTGTGAAGGACCAAGTACCGGTAAAGAGAACGGCATTTTTGTTGACTACCTTACTATCGAGTATCATAACCTTCAAATTTCCAAGTTCCTTGTTGACAAAGTCCATGTAGGTCGTCTTCAGGGGAGCTGTTGCAAGGACAGTATCACCATTACTATAGTTTTTTCAGTGCTTGGAATATGGGTCGTGATTTCCTCTGGGAGAGACAGGCTTGGGTCTTTGTGACAAACTTATAGTTTTCTGGATAGGTTCCCAGTGTAAATGTCCAAGTACCTGTGAACTTGAGATTCCATCCATCGTGCTCTCCAGTCGCTCACTGGTTTTTATCAAAAATCATAGCCCGAAAAGTTCCAAGTACCACCGTTAACTGCATCATAGTAGGAATCATTAAGCGGTTTAACAGACTGAACTATCCTTGCCTTTCGGATATGTCTTCCTATCCATATATGTCCATTCACTTGGCGCATATACTGGCTTCAGATTATTGATCTCAGCAGGTAGTGATTTGCCAGCCGTTCCACTGACAAACTCATAAGTCGGTTTCCGAGGAACTGGTTTAAATGTAAACGTCAATGGCATTGTAACTTTTGGCAATTCCCCATGTATAGTACTTACGTTCTAGTTCACGACTGAAGGTTAAATCTACTACATCTTCCTCGTAGGTCCAATTCCTTCATGTTCTGCATCATAAAATGGTTTGTAGACGCCTTGAACTTCATCGTAGCGGTACAAAAGCGACTGAGCGTATCCAGTATATCTTTAGGTAAATACTCATTGCGTTTATCAAACTGATTGAGAGAAAGCTTGTAATCGTATAGCTTGCTTTCTAGATCCTTTATCTCCTTAGGGAAGAGGTAATTTATATTCGTCACGTGAGGTCTTAGGACTACTTGGTAAATGATAAAAATTCTCAAAATCGTGCTGGTTCATAGGTTTGTAGGGATACAGTGACATCCTCAAAGTATTTCCAAGTTCCTACGAACTCTACATCGCCATTGTTTGCCACTTTACTTGGAGCATCAAAGCCAGTCAAAAGCCCAATAGCCCTTTTCGGTTAGGGATATTCTTCTGAAGTATAAAAACATAGTGAAATTCTTGTGCTTTTACTACTTCACCCTCAACAAATCTTCTTTTATCTTCTGGACTCCAATTTGCAACATAAGATGGCAAAGTTTTTCCAGGTGATCCATTAACCGCTCTATAGGTTGCCTTATATGGTGTCGGTGTAAATTCCCACTTACCTGTGAAGAAGACATCATCTTTGTCAATCACCTGGCTATCATAGTCATAGCCCTTAAAGGTCCATCTACCACTTCCATCATTCTCTACATAAGTTGTTTCAGTTGGCTGGATGGCCTTTACTTTATCGCCCTTTTTGTAGATTTTTGTGTCTTCTGGCTTTAAGTAACTCAGTCCCCACGGAGCTGATTTTCCTGGTGTAGCACTTTCAAACTCATAAACTGCATGGCGTGGAGTCTTATCCTGATCTGGGACGAATTTCGGATTTTTATCACGAAGACCTGAATTGACAAAAAGTCACGAGATTGCGATAAACTTTATCAATCTCTTCTTGCTTTGTCGCAGTTTTGAAGCACGCTATCAGCACCTGCCATCACGCCATTCAGATTTCTAGACTATCGTCTGTCTTACTTGAAAAGTCCTTGCTACGCAACTCTTTGAGATAGTTCTCCAAAGTGCTCTTGTTTAAACTTGCATTTCTTTGTACGCTGGTTGAGCAGTAGATTGCGACTGGCTGGCTTGTGCCTGTAACTGGCTGAGCATTTTTAAAGGCAGTCGAATCTGTCCTTGACTTGTCTCTGTCATGACAGATTCAGAAGATTTCAAAAGCAACTGGTCCTCTTTCTGAGGCTCTGCTTGCTCTATTGTAGAAGAGCTCACCGAGACCTGCTGACTCTCTGCTTTATTCTCCACTTGTTCAGTAGTCGTAAGCTCATCAGCTTGAACTACTTGAGCGGCTCCATGACCGCAGGTGCAAACAAAAATCCAATCGCAAGTGATACAGTAGCAGCTGATAATTTGCGGATTGAATACTTATCTTTCTATCCTGAAAAAACATTCCAGTCCTCCTTTTTATTTCATAATCTCCATTCTATCATAAATAGTTAATATTAGCGATGACCGTAAATTTTTAAAAACTTATCTATTCTATATTTTCTCATAATATACAAATATACAAAAACTCCTTCTCAAAATAGTAATTATAGGGATTTTTGTAAAAATGAAAAGAATCGCTTCCTTTCATTTTTGCTTTATTTCAATTCTGTCAACTGTTCAACCAGTTCATCACATGCAGACTCGTCTTCTACTAAAAAGTCCAGCAAAATTTCAACTTCATCCCTGCAACTCTTCCATCTTACGGAAGGTGTTGTAGGTGTTTTTAATTCTTGCGACGTTTTTTGGTGATGATATTATCGTTCAAAAATCAGGTTCCGTCATCTTGTTTTTCCAAGATGACAATCTCTTCTCTAGTCCTTCGAGGTCAAAGAAACCCCCTAAAAGAAGCTAATTTTTCACGATTTGCATCAAATTTTTGACAAATTTCTGAAATGTCCATAAATACTCCTTTATTCACATCGTTTCGTTATACCACATTCTCTCATTTCTTTCCATATTTTGCTTGTTATTTCAAATTAGTATACAAAAAGAGGGCTTTCACCCTCCATTTTATAACTTTTTAGCAGATGTTCGAGCAATCTCCTCTACTTGGATACCTTGCGCTTCAAATTTCTCCTTCAGGAAGGTTAAATCAATCGTCCCATCAATTTGAACTTCAATAACAACCTTACCATCCTTGCGAGGAATATTAACGGTGTGTGAAATATTCAGATTTTCTTCTACAATCAAGGTCACAATCTTGCCTAAAACCCCGACTTCATTTTCCGTAATAAACCGAACACGAATTCCTTCCTCGCCGTAGCCAGCGATTTCTAGAAAGGCTTGAAAAACATCACGATCTGTAATCACACCATAAACCTGTTGATTGTCCACAACTGGAAGAATACCGATTTTATTTTTTTCAGCATAAGATAAGTCGCATCCTCTAGACTTGCATAACCTGACACTGTGATAACATCCCGAATCATGAGGTCTTTTGACTTTGGTCTTATTGAGAAGATAATTCATCTCATAGATGAGAGGCTGGTTGCTTTTAGATGGACTGGCTTCAGCAATAGTTCCTTCTGTTACAAGACCAACCAATTGATCATTTTCGATAACAGGTAAACGGTGCAAAGCCTTGCTCGCGCATCAAATCTGTCGCATGTGCATACAGTCGTATCTGGACTGATATAAACTACTTTGCGGGTCATAAAAATCTTTTAACTGCCATAGAAATCTCCTTTATATTTATAGTTTTTATTATACACTTTTTACGGAAAGCTATCAAACGCTTTCATTTCTTTTTCAAGATTCAGAAAAAAATTTGAAGGACTTTACGAAAAAGAGCTCAACTTAGAGCCCTTGATTTTATACTTATGTAGATTGTATGATTGCTTTTGCAATCTTTAACCGCCGATTAAAACAATCCCCTAGACTAGATATTAATTGCTGTGCAATCTTTTATCCGCCGACTAAAAAAGTCTCCCCAGACTAATGTGGATTGCTTGAGCAATCTCATCTACAGACCCTAAACTAGTCTCCCAGACCTAGTTTAGCCACCCTAGATATGCTTTTTCTGACTTCATCTGATGCTGCAGAGTTCTTTTTCCTGTTCCTGATAGGACAATCTTACCTGTTTCAAGAACATATCCTCGGTCATGCGATGGCTAGTGCTTTATTAGCATTTTGCTCAATTAAGAGAACGGTTGTTCCTTGTTTTTGAATATCTTGGATGATATCAAAAATTTCTTGGATAAAGATTGGCGCAAGCCCCATTGATGGTTCATCTAATAAAAGAAGTTTAGGCGTTGACATGAGTGCACGTCCCATGGCAAAGCATCTGCTGTTCACCACCAGATAGAGTAGCCGCATCTTGGTTTTTACGTTCTTCCAAACGTGGGAAACGTGAAAAGACTTTCTTCAAATTTGCTTGATTCTCTTCACGATTTTTCTTAAGAAAGGCTCCCATCTCCAAGTTTTCCATAACTGTCAAACCAGGGAAAGACATGGCGTCCTTCTGGTACCTGAGAAAGTCCTGATGCCACAATCTTCTGTGCAGGCATCTTTTGGATTTCTTGGCCCAAAAATTCAATTCGACCAGAACTTGGGCGAACAAGTCCTGATAGAGTACGAAGAATAGTTGTTTTACCTGCACCGTTAGCACCGATAAGAGAAACAACTTCTCCTTCATTGACTTCAAAGCTCACATCACGTACAGCTTGAATCATACCGTAGTGAACTGAGAGGTTTTCAACTTTTAACATAGACATTAGGCTTCACCTCCAAGATAAGCTTCGATAACACGTTTATTGTTCTTGATTTCATCTGGTGTCCCATGAGCAATCAAACGACCGTACTCAAGTACGTAGATACGTTCAGTGACTTCCATGACCAAGTTCATATCATGTTCAATCAGCATGATGGTGATCTTGAATTCATCCTTTGATACGACGGATCAACTCAGTCAATTCTGCAGTTTCTTGTGGGTTCATACCAGCTGCAGGCTCATCCAAGAAGAGGATTTTAGGTTCTGTAGCAAGGGCACGAACAATTTCCAAACGACGTTGTTGGCCATAGGCTAAGTTTTTAGCTAAGGTTTCAGCATCACCATCTAAATCAAAGATTTTTAGTAATTCTAAGGCTTTAGCTTTTAATTCTTTTTCATTCTTATAAAAAGCTGGTAAGCGCAAGAAACTTGCAAAAACATGTTGTTTATGATGGTTACTAAATGCAATAAGAACGTTATCCAAAACTGTCAAGTCTTTAAAGAGGCGGATGTTTTGGAAAGGTACGCCCTAAACCAAGAGATGCGATTTTATAGGGTTGCTTGCCATTTAATAAGTGACCATCTAAGGTTACTGTTCCTTCACTTGGTTCATAAACTCCTGTCAGCAAGTTGAAGAGAGTTGTTTTCCCAGCACCATTCGGTCCAATCAAACCAACAAGTTCACCTTCGTTCAATTCTAGAGTTACATCTCCAACAGCTGTCAGACCACCAAAATGCTTGGTTAACTGTTTTACTTCAAGTAATGCCATTAGTTTTGTCCCTCCTTCTTACCTTTTTTAAAGAGTCTTGATAGGCTCAATTCCCATGTTCCAAGAAGACCACCTGGTCTGAAAATCATAACAAGTACCAAGGCCAAAGCATAGATAATCATACGAACGCTAGCCACATCTTGAAGGAACATATTCAAAATACCAAGAACAATCGCAGCGACAATTGCTCCTGTAATTGATCCCAAACCACCAAATACAACGATAATTAAAACGTTGATAGAGTTGATAAAGCTATAATCCTTTGGCACAACAGAACCGATAAATCCTGCTTGAAGGGAACCTGCAATACTTGCAGTCATAGCTCCAAAGACAAATGCGATAATTTTGATTTTTGTTGTATTGACCCCGACAGATTCAGCTGCAATTTCATCTTCACGAACAGACAAGGTTAAACGACCGATTGGACTACGAAGGAAATTCAGCGTTGCAATTGTCGTAATCACGGCAAAAATGTATACCATTTGCCAATTAGTAAAGTTTGGAATACCAAGGATACCAGCAGCTCCGTTTGTTAAATCACCACCATTGACGATTAGGATACGGATAATTTCAGCAACCCCAAGTGTCGCAACTGCAAGGTAGTCCCCCTTCAAACGAAGGGTAGGAATTCCAACGACTAAGGCAACCAAACCAGCAATGATAGCACCAAGCAACATAGCTCCAAAAAAGGCACCATAAGTTGGAGATTTAGAACCAATAATGGCTGCTGCATAGGCACCGATAGCCATGAACCCAGCATGTCCAAGAGAAAATTGACCAGAAAAACCAACGATAAGGTTAAGTCCTACTGCAAGAATAATATTGATACCGATTTGTTCTAGAATCTGAATATGGAAAAGGTTTAAAATACCAAACGAAACTAATAAGCTAATCACACCATATCCAAGCAACAAAAGGAGCAACCAGAGAATATTAACTTTTAAATTTTCTTTCATTGTTTACACCTTCTCTTTCACATTCTTACCAAGGATACCAGCTGGACGAACAATCAAGATCAATAGCAAGATTCCGTACACGATAGCATCACGGAAATCTGACATTCCGAAGGCTGTTGCAAAAGTTTCCAATAGTCCGATTACAAAACCTCCAAGAGCTGCACCAGGAATAATACCGATACCACCTAAAACGGCAGCCACGAATGATTTAATACCCGGAGTCATTCCCATCAATGGTTCAAGAGAGTTGTAGTAAAGGGCAATCAAGACACCTGCTGCACCAGCCAGAGCTGAACCTAAGGCAAAGGTGAAACTGATTGTACGGTTTACGTTGATCCCCATCAACTGAGCTGCATCACTATCTACAGATACGGCACGCATGGCTTTCCCCATCTTTGTTTTTTGCACGATGAGTTGCAAAAGAATCATCAAGACAATCGAAACTGTCAAAATCAACAATTGAATATTTGTTAGACTGATTGGACCCAAGTCATAACGAACTGTTTGGATTGCTTGAGGGAAGGCACGTGTATTGGCACCTACTAGATAGACCATCCCATACTCAAGCAAGAAGGATACCCCGATAGCAGTAATCAATACAGAGATACGAGTTGAATGTCGGAGTGGACGGTAGGCTAGAAACTCGATGATAACACCGAGAATAGCTGAACCAATCATGGACAAAATTAAGGCTAAAAAGAAATTTAAATGGAGGGCATTAATCAAGAAATAACCCATGAAAGCACCCATCATATAGATATCACCATGGGCGAAAGTTAATAAGCTTTGATAATTCCATAAACCATAGTATAACCCAGGGCTAGAAAGTGCATAGACACTACCCAAGATTAAACCATTGACAAGTTGTTGAAGCATATGGTTCACTCTTTTCTACGTTTTATTTTTAGAAAATTTTCTAAAAATAATCCCATTTTATAAACATCGAAACAGGGAGTGAGTAAAAAGCTCATTCCCCATTTTCAACGACTATCTATAAAAGTTATGGTTTTACGACTTCTGCTGCATCTACTTTACCATTATTCATGGTCATCATGAAGGCTGTTTTTAACAGTGTTATGATCTGCATCAAAGCTTGTTTTGACCTGTAACACCTTCGAAGTTTTTGTGTTTTTAGCAAGATTGTTCTTGATATCAACTGAAGTTTTTTGCACCTTTTTGCGGCATTTGGCTACAAGGTAAAACTGAGTCATAAGCCAAGAGCTGCAAAAGGTTGAAGGTTCTTCATTGTATTTTAGCACGGTATGCTTCAAGGAAAGCTTTGCTTTTGCAGAAACATCAACTGTAGTTGAGAAACCAGAGATAAAGTAAATGTTTGATGCTCGTTTCAGCAGTTGCTTGTTGAACAAATTCTTCACCGTTAAATCCATCACCACCAACGATTGGTTTTATCAATTCCCATACCACGCGCTTGGTTTACGATTTTACCTGCTTCTGTGTAGTAACCTGGAACAACGATAGCATCAAACTCTTTTACCCTTTCATTTTTAGTAAGAGTTGCTTTGGAAGTCTGTATCACCTGATACAAAATGTTTCATCTGCATACGATTTCACCTTTGAAATGATTCACGGAAAGATTTTGCAAATACCTTTAGCATAGTCACTTGCAGTGTCAGTATACAAAGAACAACCTTCTTAGCATTCAATTTGTTTTGAAACGTAGTTTAGAGATAATTTCTTTCCTTGGAAACTATCTTGGAATGTTCCGATAAATAGGGTAATCTTGACCTTTTGTCAAACCATCTTGAGTCGCACTTGGTGAAATCAATGGAACCCCAGCTTGGGTAGCGTTAGCTACACTGCAGAGAGTTGCACCCAGAAGTCGCAGGTCCCTACGATAGTCGCAACCTTTTGATTGAGTTACTAAGGTTTGTTGTAAACAGAAGCCGCTTCAGCAGTTTCAGATTTGTTATCTTTATCAACAACTTCGATTTGTTTTCCATCAATACCACCAGCAGATTGATCTCATCAACAGCAAGTTGGGCACCCTTTTTGTTCAGAAGTACCGTAAGCGCTACAGCACCCAGTTTCTTCAAAGTTAAAACCGATTTTGATAGTCTTTTTCATCTATTGGGTTACCAGTTGTGTTTGAAGCTCCTGACTTCACCTCTCCACAAGCGCTAAAAGAGCTGTACTTGCAAGAGCCACAAAAGATAATGCAAATTTTTCTTCATGTTTTAATCTCCTTATAGTGTTTCAAATTTAAATTAGTATGTTAAGAATATACCGAATTATCAGAAAATTGTCAACACATTTTCTCACTTTTTTAAATGATAACGTTTTCCTCGTTTTTCGATAGAGGTTGCCAACGAAAGGAGTTTCCAACTCTTGAATATGACAAACTCTCACCTTTTTGATAAATCGTTCCTTTCCCTAAACGATTTCAACCAAGCTCTTCTACTTCTCAGTTGGGACATAAAGTTGTAGGTAACGATGTTTTTTGAATGATAACAACATCACCATAATTCCTGTGAGTTTTTAGCATCGCGATTATAGTATAAATAGATAATCAGACCAGATCGATTTCTTTTCAAACATGAGTCATCCTCTTTCTAACAATCTTATCCCTTCTATTATATCAAAAAAGCAAACTCAGTCGAGTTCGCTTTTTAGCTAGTATTAGTTCAAAGAATTGTTAGCCATGATTTCATCAATAAAACCGTAGTCAAGAGTTTCTTGAGCGCTCATCCAGTAATCACGTTCAGCATCTTTATGGATTTGCTCAACTGACTTGCCCGAATTATCTGCAAGGATTTGCTCTAAAGTCTTACGAGTTTTAAGCAAGTGTTCAGCAGCGATGGCCATATCAGTCTGCTGAGTACCACCACCTGTACCACCCATTGGTTGGTGAATCATGTATTCTGCATTTGGAAGCATGAAACGTTTGCCCTTTGCTCCACTTGAAGCAATAATTGTACCCATTGAGGCTGCCATCCCCATAACGATAGTTTGGACATCTGCCTTGATAAAGTTCATAGTATCAACGATTGCCAAACCAGCTGATACAGAACCTCCAGGAGTGTTTACATAAAGGTAAATATCTTTTGTACTATCTTGGGCATCCAAGAAAAGCAATTGGGCGATCACTGAGTTTGCCATATTGTCTTCGACTGGTCCAGTCAACATGATAATGCGGTCCTTAAGAAGACGTGAGTAAATGTCATACGAGCGTTCTCCACGACTTGTTTGTTCAATAACTACAGGAATCATTCATTTCTCCTTTTGATTTCTAATTTCTTTATTAATAGGATTATTATATATCCTTGGTCAAAAAAGGTCAAATCTTTGCTCTATCCTAATAACAGATACAAAAATTTAACCTCCTTTCAAAACTAAGACTAGGCTATAGTCTCAATATCACTTTAGAATCTTATTTTGTTCCGAACAAGCGGTCTCCAGCGTCTCCTAGACCTGGAACGATGTAACCATGTTCGTTCAAGCGTTCATCCAAAGCTGCTGTAAAGATTTCTACATCAGGGTGTGCTGCTTGAAGTGCCTTCACACCTTCTGGAGCTGATACAAGGCAGACAAACTTGATGTTTGAAGCTCCACGTTTTTTGAGGGAGTCAACAGCCAAAATCGCTGATCCACCTGTTGCAAGCATAGGATCAACTACAAAAATTTGACGTTGGTCAATATCTTCAGGTAATTTTACCAAGTATTCTACTGGTTGAAGGGTTTCTTCGTCACGGTACATACCAATGTGACCAACTTTTGCTGCTGGAACCAAACTCAATAGTCCATCAACCATACCAATACCTGCACGCAAGATTGGGACAATCGCCAATTTTTTACCAGCCAACTGTTTTTGAACTGTTTTTGTGATTGGTGTTTCGATTTCACATCTTCAAGTGGAAGATCACGAAGCACTTCATATCCCATCAACATTGCAATCTCGTCTACTAGTTCACGAAAAGCTTTTGTAGAAGTGTCAGTGCGACGCAAGATTGATAATTTGTGTTGAATCAGTGGATGATTAATAACTTCAAGTTTTCCCATTTTCAGAATTCCTTCTTTCAATTTATTCTTCTTATTATATCAAAAAATGGTTTAAAAAGCTTTCTAAACCATTTATTTTTTTTATAATTTCTAGATTAGGTGAGCCTCTTGGAGAGCTGCCTGCACTGTTTCAAGTGGTAGGTGAGTTAATTCTGTTCCCTTTTCTTGATAAAGGTGTTGGGCATAGTCATCCATACGGTATTGGTTGATATAAACAACACGTTCACAACCTACTTGTAGTAACTGCTTGGTACAGTTAAGGCATGGAAAATGAGTGACATAGGCTGTGAAACCTTTTGGAACGCCACGCTCTGACCCTTGTAAGATAGCATTCACTTCTGCATGAAGAGTACGAACACAGTGTCCCTCAATCACTAAACAGTCATGATCAATACAATGCTCTGTGCCTGATACAGATCCATTATAACCTGTTGAAATAACCTTGTTATCCTTGACTAAAACAGCTCCTACCTTGGCACGTTTACAGGTTGAGCGATTGGCAATCAATAGAGCTTGAGCAGCAAAATACTCATCCCAAGCTAGTCTTTTTTCTGTCATAGCATTTCTCCTCATGTTTTATTTTTTGAAAAATGGCAGGCGTAGATCTGCAATTTTTTCAGCAGGAACCTTCATCCCATCCTTGATCCATTTAAGCAAGACCGATACGATGGCCGAACTCCAAAATGAATGCAGGTAAGAGCTGACACCTTTTGATTTCCCGTAGTATTTCTCTAGAAATTCTTGCATAGCTTGCACAAAGATTTTTTCTAAGTGATAATCCAAGGCAAGCTGAATAACCTTAGCTTCTTTCTTGGCTTCTCGAAAGAGGTGAACCCAAACCAGATAGAGGTCTGTTTTAACATCGTAATGACTCAATTGCTCCATGATGTTATGGACGCTACGTTTAAAGACACTTTCTAAAATCTCTTCTTTGGAATCATAGATTTCGATAAAAAGGTTGCACGAGAAACGCCAGCACGTTTGACTAGCTCAGAAATGCTAATCTTAGCTAACTCCTTTTTCTCCAAGAGTTGCAAAAGAGCTGTTTCAATCGCTTCTCTGGTTAGCAAATTAGATTCTTGATTGGATTTTCTAAGATTTTCAAGCGATTTTTCAGATATTTTACGTTCAGACATAACAATTTCTTTCTACTTGTGACAACAGAGAGGTACTACTTTTGTTTCAAGGGCTTTCATGATATAATTGTAAAAAAAGACAGAACCTTTGTCAATGTATAAGTGATAAAGATGGAGAATTTCTATGACTTGGAAGATTGTAGCTGACTCTGGTTGTGATTATCGCCAACTGGCAAAACCCTGCTTTTGATACTGAATTTGTCAGTGTCCCATTAACCATTCAAGTGGCTAATCAAGTCTTTATTGACGATGCTAGTCTTGATATTGATAAAATGATGGAAACTATGTACGCGACTTCTGAAGCTTCTAAATCAGCTTGCCCTAGTCCTGATGATTACTTACGTGCTTTCGAAGGTGCAAAACATATTTTTGTAGTGACTATCACTGGAACTCTCTCTGGAAGCCACAATAGTGCTCAATTAGCTAAGAATATCTATCTCGAAGAACACCCTGACACTCAGATTCATGTGATCGATAGCTTATCAGCTGGTGGGAGAAGTTGACTTAATCGTTGAAAAAATCAATGACTTGATCAACCAAGGACTTTCTTTTGAAGAAGTCGTTGAAGTTATTACTACTTATCAAGAAAAAACAAAACTTTTGTTCGTTCTAGCTAAAGTGGATAACTTTAGTTAAAAATGGACGTTTGAGCAAGCTTATTGGTGCGGTTGTCGGACTCTAAATATTCTGCATGGTTGGAGAAGCTAGTGAAACCGGAACCTTGAACTACTCCAAAAAGCTAGAGGTGCTAAAAAGTCCCTTCAAGCTGCTTATGAAGAGTTAATCAAAGCTGGCTACGCTGGTGGGCGTATCGTCATGGCTCACCGCAGCAATGAAAAATTCTGCCAACAGCTCTCAGAGCTCTTACGAGAAAAATACCCACAAGCTGACATTAGAAATCATCCCAACTTCTGGACTCTGCAGTTTCTATGCGGAAGAAGGTGGGCTCCTCATGGGATACGAAATCAACTAATAAATCTGACAAGAGATGTCTAATCATCTCTTGTTTTTTTATGGTACAATACTCTTATGAAACATTTTGATACTATTGTCATCGGAGGTGGCCCTGCTGGTATGATGGCTACGATTTCCAGTAGCTTTTACGGGCAGAAAACCCTTCTCATTGAAAAAAATCGGAAACTCGGAAAAAAATTAGCTGGAACTGGTGGTGGTCGTTGCAATGTGACCAACAACGGAACTCTAGATGACCTACTAGCTGGCATCCCTGGAAATGGGCGCTTTCTATACAGTGTCTTCTCCCAGTTTGATAACCATGATATCATCAACTTTTTACAGAAAAATGGTGTTAAACTCAAGGTAGAAGACCACGGCCGTGTCTTTTCCAGCTAGCGACAAATCTCGGACTATTATCGAAGCTTTTGGAAAAAGAAAATCATTGAACTTGGTGGGCAAAGTCGCTACTCAAACAGAGATTGTTTCTGTTAAAAAGATAGACGATCAGTTTTGTCCTCAAGTCCGCAGACCAGACCTTTCACTTGTGATAAACTCATTGTCACAACAGGTGGAAAAGTCCTATCCTTCTACTGGTTCGACTGGTTTTTGGTCACGAGATTGCTCGTCATTTCAAACACACCATCACTGAACTTGAAGCTGCTGAAAGTCCCTTATTGACGGATTTCCCGCATAAGGCCTTTGCAGGGAATTTCACTAGACGATGTGACTCTCAGCTATGGCAAGCATGTCATTACTCATGATCTGCTCTTTACCCACTTTGGTTTATCTGGTCCCGCTGCTCTGCGTATGTCAAGCTTTGTCAAGGGAGGTGAAGTCCTTTCTTTGGATGTCTTGCCTCAACTTTCTGAGAGATGATTTAGTAGCTTTTTAGAAGAAAACCGTGAGAAAATCCTTGAAAAATGCCTTAAAAGACTTTGCTCCCTGAACGCTTGGCAGAATTTTTGGTGCAAGGCTACCCTGAAAAAGTCAAACAACTAACTGAAAAAGAACGAGAGCAACTTGTCCAGTCTATCAAAGCCCTCAAAAATCCCTGTAACTGGCAAAATGTCATTGGATAAATCCTTTGTCACCAAAGGTGGCGTCAGTCTCAAGGAAATCAATCCTAAAACACTGGAAAGTAAGTTGGTACCCGGACTCCACTTTGCAGGCGAGGTACTGGATATCAATGCCCACACGGGTGGCTTTTAACATCACTTCTGCCCTCTGCACTGGGCTGGGTGGCAGGAAGCTGCATTTTGATTAAATATCAAAAGGTTGTAAAAATGAATAGAAAAGAGTCAGTCGAATTTGTCAATATGTGCATGATTCAAAAACGGAGACAAGGTTCTGGTTCAAGATAGAGTTAATCCTGACTGGCCTGGCATTTCTTTTCCTGGTGGTCATGTTGAACGTGGAGAATCCTTTGTCGATGCCGTCATTCGTGAAGTGAAAAGGAAGAAACTGGTCTGACCATTTCCAAACCCCAACTCTGTGGGATCAAAGATTGGTATGATGATGCAGATTTATCGCTATGTTGTCCTTTTTACAAAGACAGAACACTTTACTGGTGAGCTCCAATCTTCAGACGAAGGAAAAGTTTGGTGGGAGGAGTTTTGAAAAATCTATCTCAACTAAAACTTGCAAACTGATGATATGTCTGATATGCTTGTGTTTTTCTTGAAGATGATCTCAGTGAATTCTTCTACTAAAAGACGGTGACGACTGGTCTTTTATGAGTTTAAATAACAAATACGGCGGAACTCTGCCGATTATTCTTATCTCTGTTTTTCGACATAGTGGGCAAATCACATCTGACGTGTACTGGCTGTTCCAGGTCCAAAATTTATCAATATTTTCCTGTAAACTCTGGGTTGTAGACATATCCTTTACCGATATATCCGAAAGACTTCAATAGAACAGTCAAATCCATAAGTACGAATGGCTTTGCAAGAGCTTTGGCAGCTTGTTCTGATTTTCAGTTGCTGTTGCAGGTATAGCCAGCTTGAAGATTTTGTGCCAAAGTTTGAAAGACTTGGTTAAAAGGCAGATCGTAGACTCATCTTCGCGACCTTTTTGGCGTCTCGAGGGAGCTGATCCATGACTTCTTGTCCATACTTCTCTACCGCTTCTGCTGGTATTTTTGATGATCTTGATACCTAAATCCAGTGATTTTTCCTCAATGGTCATTTTCTTTCTCCTTTTGTTCTGAATGGTTTTTGCAAGGTGGAAATCAAGGTATCTAGATGTTGCCTTTCTCGAGTTAGATAGTCCAACTGCCCTAGTCAAATGGGGCAATAAATCTTTCCTTTCTTCCTTTAACAGCTCTGCTATTTTTCTAAAGAAAAAGCCTGGGTATTTTGTAGTAAAGAATGACCTGAAGGCGTTCCAAATCCTCTTGACTGTAAGTTCGATAGCCGTTTTCCGACTTTAAGGGGACCAAGAGTCCTATCTTGTCATAGTGGTGCAGGGTCTTGACAGAGACACCTGAAAGTTGCGCAGACTTCTTTTGATATGATAGCATGATTTCCTCCTACTGAATAGTATATCCCTCTTCACCTTAGGGTGAGAGTCCAAGTGATTTTATGCAGAATTTTTAACTTTTGAGAAAAATGTGAAAATATGAAAACCGTTTCTTGACAGTCTTTAAAAACTGTGATAGGATAATCAAGTCTATCAATCAAAGAAAAAGCTCAAAAGAGCAATTGAGCGAAGGCTATTTGACAATTCAAGTAGCCTTTTCTTAATTTAGAAAATAGAACGGAGTTTTTACGATGTCTGGAAAAATCGCAATGGGATCAAAAACTGGGCTTCATCCTTGCATCTGCTGGTTCAGCTATTGGTCTTGGAGCTGTTTTGGAAGTTCCTTCATGACTACGCCAACGATGGGGAGAGCTTTTGCTAGTCTTTCTCATCTCTGACAATTTTTAATTGGTTTTCGCTTTACTCGCGGAATTTGCCTCAGGCCGTAGCGCGCTGGCGTTTCTGCTATCAAAACCTTTGGAAAACTAGGCAAGAATATAAGTACAACTTTATTGGTTGGATTGGTGCCTTTGCCCTCTTTATCCCTCTTATCTTTCTACAGTGTTATTGGAGGTTGGATTTTAGTCTATCTAGGCATTGAGTTTGGGAAATTGTTCCAACTTGGCGGAACAGGTGATTATGCTCAGTTATTTACTTCGATCATTTCTCAAATCCAGCCATTGCTCTAGAGGGCTCCAAGCCCTTTATCTTATTAAATATCTTTATTGCCTCATCACGGTGTTCAAAAAGGGATTGAAAGAGTCTAAAGTCATGATGCCCCTGCTTCTTATCATCTTATCAGTGATTATTGGTCGCTCTCTCAGCTTGCCAAATGCTATGGAAGGCGTCCTTACTTTCCTCAAACCTGACTTTTCAAAAATTGACAAGTGCTGAGTCCTCTATGCCTAGGGACAATCTTTCTCTGCCCTTTCACTTGGAGTTACAGCCATGCTGACCTATGCTTCCTACCTGGACAAGAAAGCCAAATCTAGTCCAATCAGAATTTCCATCGTAGCTTTGAACATATCGGTATCCATCATGGCGGGACTAGCCATTTTCCCAGCCATGTCAGCCTTTAACATCCAATCAGAAGGTGGACCGAGCCTGCTCTTTATCGTGCTACCACAGCTCTTTGACAAGATGCCTTTTGGTACCATTTTTTATATTCTCTTTCTCTTGCTCTTCCTCTTTGCGACTATCACTTCTTCAGTCGTGATGCTTGAAATCAACGTTGGAAATATCACCAATCAGGACAATCAGTAAGCGTGCTAAGTGGAGTATGATTTTAGGTCTTTGACTTTCGTATTTGGCATCCCTTCTGCCCCTATCCTATGGTGTCTTGGCTGATGTCCAAATCTTTGGAAAGACCTTCTTGATGCCATGGATTTCTTTAGTTTCCAATCTCCTCATGCCATTCGGTGCCCTCTGCTTGTCTCTCTTTACAGGTTATATTTTTGGAAAAACACTGGCTATGAAGGAACTGCATCTTGATGAAACACCATGGAAACAAAGTCTTTTCCAAGTCTGGCTCTTCCTTCTTCGTTACATCATCCCAATTATCATCATCGTGGTCTTTATCGCCCAATTTATGTAGTCAAAAAGGACTTGAGAAATTACTCTCAAGTCTTTTCTTTTTTATGGATGGCTAACAATCAATTCTAGACCTTGCCCTTCCAAGGTCCAAGCTTCAACATCACTTGCAAGATAAAGTGACTACCTTTGAATTGATAATCTTTTTCCGTCTACAGTCAGTTTCCCTTGACCAGCCAAGATACTCAACAAGCTGTAATCAGCGTCTTCTCAAATTCAACTTTTCCGTGATTTCCCACCTGTAGACAGCAAAGAATTCATTAGAGACAAGTAGAGTTGAACGCAAATCATCTGCTTTTGACAGTCACAGGACGGCTGTTTGCAGGCTCACCAATATTCAAAACATCGATTGATTTTTCAAGATGAAGTTCACGCAAGTTGCCGTTATCATCCTTGCGGTCAAAGTCGTAAACTCGGTAGGTGGTATCACTAGACTGTTGCGTTTCAAGTATTAAGATACCTGCACCGATAGCGTGCATAGTTCCACTTGGTACATAGAAGAAATCTCCAGCCTTAACAGGAACTGTGTCAACAAAGGCATCCCAGTTTTTATCTTCAATTTGTTGACGGAGTTCTTCTTAGACTTAGCATCGACCGTAAATAATCTCTGAACCTTCATCTGCACGATGATATACCAGCACTCTGTTTTTCCGAGTTCGCCTTCGTGCTCTAATCCATAAGCATCATCTGGGTGAACTTGAACACTGAGCCAGTCATTGGCATCAAGAATTTTGGTCAAAAGCGGAAATACTGGCTCTGGACGGTTGCCAAAACAACTCACGGTGTTCTGCATACAATGTAGCTAGTCTGTTCCTTCAAAACGCATTGGCATACTTTAGAAAACACCATTTGGGTGAGCTGAGATAGCCCAGTATTCTCCGATTTTTCACTTGGAATAGTCGTAGCCAAACTCATCACGAAGTTTAGTACCACCCAGATCTTGCATTACAGTGAATGTAAAAATAATGGTTCTGACATGTCGATCCTCCTGTCTGTTTTTTCTCCCTCATTATAATAAAAAGAGTTCCAGTTGAACTCTTTTCATATCTTATAAAGTAGGAGAAGATTTTATAAAAATAGTAAATAAATCCCTCATTTACTATAACTATTGTTGGCAATCAAACTCTACTATGCCCCTTATTTCATACGATAAAAATCAATGACTAGATTCAGCAGGGCCCTTTCAACCAACAAGGATTCTGTTCCCCAATCGGTCATGGACGGACCATGTAAAATCTCAACTCTAATTCTTTTCAAAACGCTTTTGATGCTGCTTCTGAAATCTTCAACTTCAATGTAGGATGATTCCCTGACTGAAAATTCTCCAGAGTGTATCAAATGGCTTTGTGAGAACATGAGACAGTGGTTACCAATTGTGAATTGAGCAAAAGCATCATCACTATAATCAGCATTTTTATCCAAGATATGCTCCAATTCAGAACAGACTTGGGAAACATTTGAAACAATAATATCTAATTGATTTAGATTCATTTACTCTCCTCTATAAAAGACCGGATTGCTCCGATCTTTTAAGTTTACTACAAAAGAAATTATTTGATTGCGCGTGATTGCAATCCTTCTTCTTCTAAGAAGAGGCGGAATGGTACGAGTTCTTCTGCTTCGTATTTTTCCTTGAAGGCTTTAATAGCTTCTTCTGAGTGTTGTTTTGGATCCAACTCAAGTACTTCTACTGGAAGTGGACGATGTGGAGTGATGCGAGCATCTGATACACAGTTTTACCTTCTCTTGTTCAATTTAACAGCTTCTGCAACATCACTGATCGATGTTCTTTCGATACGGTCAACTGTAAATCCAGCACCCTTGCGCTTCCAGCGATTTTCGCATAGTCAGCATTAGGGAAGTCACAAACCAAACGAGTGTTTGTTTGTGTCTTCGTATTTGTCCTTGATGAAGGTACATTTACCATTTGAGAAGACAACGTTGATAACTGGAAGGTCGTATTGAACGTTTGTGATAACGTCTGGGTAGCACTGATGTTGAATGCACCGTCACCATGATGTTCCATACTTGGCGATCTGATTGTCTTTCTTAGCATGATACCACCGGAAGGCAAATACATTGTCGCAAAGGTAGAGAGATGTACGCCACATGTTCTTAGGTGTCATGTAAGGTGACGAGTAGATGTTTGAGTAGTGTCTTACTGTCGATTGAGTAGATAGCGTCTTGATCAGCATGTTTTGTTGATTGCATTGTAAACTTGATACACATTGCACCACCTCAGTTTTAGCCTTCGAGTTTGTTCAGCGTAATCACGCCAGTTTTGGTTGTTCTTAACGTTTGCACTACCATGGAGTAGATTCAACTGGGTGTACTTTTGTCAAGGATAGCTTTTAGTCGCTTGACCTGCATCACCAAGGATAGACGCGTCAAGAGCATGGCGTTTACGAGTTTGTGGGTCGATATCACTTGGATGAATTTTTCTTTATAGAAATTTTGAATAGCTTCGTAAACTTCAGCAAATGGGAAGTTTGAACCAAGGAAAAGAACAGTGTCTGCTCTAAAGACCACTTCGTTGGCTGGTTTTCCAACCAACACGGTAAGCAGAACCTGTCAACCCTTCATAGTTCCATTCGAAAAAGCTTCAAAGTTTTTTACCAGTTGTGATGATTGGTGCTTGATTTTACGTGACAATCTCAGTAATCACTTTCACCAGCTTTGACACCACCGTAACCAGCTAGATAACTGGACGTTCAGCATTGATTCAAGATTTCAACCGCGTTTTATTGATTTCAACTTCTGTTCAAAGCAGGAGCGATGAGATGAACGTTCATATGAACTTGATCCATAGTAAGAGCTTTTCGTCGATTTCTTGGAAACCGAAGTTTACTGGGATTTCAACAACAGCTGGACCTTTTTAGAAACTGCATACTAGCAAGCTTCGTCAATGACTTTTTGGCAATTGTTCGCGAAGCGATACGTTTGTTGTAAACAGCGATACCGTTGTACATTGGTTTTGGTTGAGCTCTTGAAGGCATCCATGTTGAGTTCGTTAACTGGACGTGATCCAAGGATGGCAAAGGAATGGAGTGTTATCCATAGCTCGCATCGTAAACACCGTTGATCAGTGAGTCGCACCTGGACCACCTGAACCAACTGCAACACCGATAGAACCGCCAAATTTAGCTTTGCATAACTGGGCCGCAAGAGCACCTGTTTCTTCGTGGCGAACTTGCAAGAAACGGATATCTTTGTCTTCAGCCAAAGCGTCCATCAATAGCTGAGTGTTCCTGATGGGATACCGTAGATAGTGTCTACGCCCCATGTTTTCAATACGTTGAGCATTGCCGCTGATGCAGTAATTTTTCCCTTGAGTCATAATGATAACTCTCCTTCAAAATAATTTCATATATTTACAAAAACGCTTTTTATATGTTTTTGAAAAACGAGTCAGTAAAATTTACACTCCTAATTTATCACATTTGCTTATAGATTCATAAGAATGTGCTACAAAACTTTCATTCTCTATTACAGTACAGATTGAAAAGCGGTTTTGAAAATCTGTTTTAGAATAGCAAAAAGCGGTTAAGACCGCCTTTTTATACTCAATGAAAATCAAAGAGCAAACTAGGAAGCTAGTCGCAGGTTGCTCAAAGCACTAGCTTTGAGGTTGCAGATAAAGCTGACGTGGTTTGAATTTGATTTTCGAAGAGTATTAATCGACTTTAGTAAAATTAAGCATGAGAGAGTTGATCAGAACAGAGACTGAACTAAAGGCTGCCATAGAGCCTGCAAGTTCTGGATTGAGTACAAACCAAGTCCTGAAAAAGACTCCCTGCTCGCAATCGGAAATACCAATGAGGTTATAGATAGAAGCCCAGAAAGATTGAGTAGAATACGATTAAAGGTCTTCTTACTCATATCAAAAGCACGTGCCAATCCTAGTAAATTGTTGGTTGTAAGGACAAGATCTGCTGATTCAATGGCAATATCTGTCCCAGAGCCCATGGCAATTCCGACATCCGCTACACTGAGGGCCGGCGCATCATTGATACCATCTCCAACAAAGGCCAATTTGCCCTGCTTTTGAAGCTTGTGAATTTCATGTGCCTTTTCCTCTGGCAAGACATTTGCAATCACTTCTTCTATCCCAATTTGCTCTGCAATCGCATGGGCTACTCCAGCATTATCTCCAGTAGCATGACCGTTCTAAGGCCACGTTTTTTCAATTTAGCAATAGCTTCTCGAGCATTTTCCTTAGGGACATCCTGCAAGGCAATTAAGCCTTTTAACTGACCATCTACGGATAGGAAGACAACTGTTTTTGCTTCTTTCTCAAGCAAATCAAATCGTTCTTGATAATCATGTGGAATAGCAAGGTCAGCTAAAAGTTTAGCATTCCCCAGCAAGACTTGTTTACCATTAATAATCCCAGTTACACCTTTTCCATGCAAGGCTTGGAAGTTTTCCACTGGGTAAAGGCTAATTCCTAGTTCAGATGCACGATTAACAATAGCTTGAGCTAGCGGGTGTTGAGATACATCTTCCAGTGAAGCAGCCAAACTTAGCACTTCTCTTTCATCACCATAACATCTGTCACTACTGGCTTCCCTTCGGTCAAGGTTCCTGTCTTATCAAAAACAACTGTTTGGACTTTTTGGATTTCCTAGTAAACTGTACCATTTTTGAGAAGAATCTCATCTTGGCACTTCGTCCTGTTCCAACCATAAGTGCTGTCGGTGTCGCGAGTCCCAGTGCACAAGGACAGGCAATATATCAAAACAGCTACCTGCAGAGAAGTGAAGTCACAAAGCTTTTCCTAGGAAAACAAACCAGATCCAAAAAGTAAGAAGTCCTAAAATGACAACTGCTGGTACAAAAATCCCAGAAATCTTGTCTGTCAAATCTTGAATAGGAGCACGACTCGTTTGCGCTTTTTTCACAAAGTCCACAATCTGAGCCAACATAGTCTCAGAGCCCACTTTTTCAGCTCTAAAAATGATCGTACCACTATTATTGATGGTTGAACCAATGACAGCATCATCGGCAGACTGTGTATCGACTGGAATACTCTCCCCAGTCACCATTGATTCATCAATACTCGTTTCACCTTCTAACACAGTCCCATCAACGGCAATTTTTCACCTGGTCGAACGCGAATGAGGATCCCCAACTTTGACTTGTTCTAGAGGTATTTGAACATAAACATCATCACGCAAAACCTCTGCGGTTTTATGCTTGTAGGTCTAATAATTTTCTCGACTGCTGCGAAGTATTTTTCGCATTTTTCCTCAAAAACTGCCCCAAAAAGAATGAAGAAGAGGATAAATGCGACTTTCAAAGTAAACGGGCAAGACCAGCGAAGAGGGCAAATCTAAGCTATAGAAATAGGCCACTAGGGTTCCTAGAGCAACCAAGGTATCCATGTTGGAATTGTGCTTTTTAAAACTAGCCCAGGCGCTTCTGATATATGGAACTCCAGCTACTCAGCATAATGGGTGATGAGGCTAAAAAGGTGCCCCAACGCATGACTTGGTGACTAATTCCTCCTGTCGACATCCCAATCATGAGGATCACAAGAGGCACAGTAAAGATACTAGTAATCCAAAAACGCTGTAAAAGAGATAGAGATTTTCGAGTCTCTCAACTACGGTATAACTCCCTTTTGCATCTTCATGCTGCATGAAAAATTCATGCTCGCTCAATCTCTGAGGAGTAAAACGAATGACTTTTTCCTCATCTACGCCGATTGGTTTCTAGGATCGCTTCTTCTTCGAAGAGAACTCTTTATAACAGTTTGAACGGGTGTCGCACGATGAAAGGTGCAATCTCAGCAGGAATCCCTTTTGCAGTTGAATGTGGGCTGGATGGTAGCCTTTGTCTGCCGTGATACGGATTTTTTGAACACCATTTTCAAGACTTGCTTTTACGATTTCAGTCATATCATTCTCCTATTCTACAATCATCTTACCGTGCATCATATTCATGCCACAAGAGAAACCATACTCTCCAGCCTGTTCAGGTGTGATTTCCCACATACTCTTCACCCCATAGGCAAGTCCGCATGCACTCCAAAAATCTGGGAAAACAATCTGATCCAAAGCAGGGTGAAGGGTCTCTTACGGTCAAAAGACAAATGCGGGCTGGCACTGATTTCTTAAGAATAATCAACTCAGGCGTATAGCCCCCTTTGACTTCCATCTGAATCTCTTGGTAGCCCTTTTTGTTGGCCTTTTGTCTCAGATTTTCAGGCTTTTTGAAAAACGAGAAACAAGATAAACGCATAAGGGCAATACAAATAATGGTTACAATACTATTTAACATGACGTCTCCTTTCACATACTAATTACATCTTACTTGTTACAGCGCTTGATTTCTTCTTAGAAATCACAGCTCAAGTCTTCCAAGTCAGCCTGAGTAAAATCACATTCAGCAATCAAATCAGCCAACAAGTTCTTAATCCTACGAGAACAAAACCTTTGTCCTTGATATCTTGACAAGTAAACCTGACTTTGGTCCAAAGTTAAAAGGGCTGAATAGACAAAAAGACTTGTCTTCTTTTTTCCTTGAGTCAGACACCTTTTCAACCAAACGAGCCAAAAGAGTTTGAATGGTCGACTCTGGACCAGTCGAACCGTTCCGCCAAAACCCCTGATCAACCGTACTAGTCTGCTCCCCCGCATCCAAATAATCTTCATGACCCTGCCATTCTGCATCTGAAATCTGCATTACTATCCTCCAAAAATCTACATTTGTCAATTATGGTTCTCAGTATACTCAAAATCTACATTTGTCAACTATTAAATAAATCTTTTCTTTGAAAAATAGGAATTTTAAACCATTTGGTAACGGATTTGCAGTCAAATTTTACTATATAAACTATAAAATATGCTATACTGTAGAAAAAAGAAAACAACCACTAGGGGTGCGTAAAGCTGAGATTAACAACTGTTAGATCCCTTTGACTCAATCTAGGTAATGCTAGCTGATGGAAGTGGAAAATAGTGAGGACTACCCAGTCTTCTATTACTTTTCCTGAAACAGACCAGCTTGTTCTGAGAATACAAACTTCAGTTGGTTGGGAGGTTTTAGATGACTTATTTACCCGTTGCTCTGACCATTGCTGGGACAGACCCCAGTGGCGGTGCTGGCATTATGGCTGACTTAAAGTCGTTCCAAGCTAGAGATGTCTATGGAATGGCCGTTGTGACCAGCCTTGTCGCTCAAAATACCAGAGGTGTTCAATTAGATCGAGCTACGTTTCTCAACTCAAATGCTGAAGCTCAATTCGAAAGTGTCTTTTCGGATATCAAACCTCAGGCTGTAAAAACAGGGATGTTGGCAACTACTGAAATCATGGAAATTATCCAACCCCTATCTCAGCTGGACTGTCCCTCTGTGCTAGACCCTGTTATGGTCGCTAACAAGCGGTGATACCCTGATTGATACCAGTGCCAGAAACTACCCTAAAAACAAACCTGCTTCCCTTGCGACTATTAGTCACACCCAATCTTCCTGAGGCAGAAGAAGATTGTTGGTTTCTCAATTCATAATCCCGAAGATATGCAACGTGCTGGTCGCCGCTGATTTTAAAAAAGAATTTGGTCCTCAGTCTGTAGTTATCAAAAGTGTGGTCATCTGGAAGGTGGTGCCAAGGATTTCTTTACCAAGGAGGAGCAATTTGTCTGGGAAAGTCCACGAATTCAAAACCCTGTCACACCCATGGTACTGGATGTACCTTTGCTGCAGTGATTACGGCTGAACTAGCCAAGGGTAAAACCCTTTATCAGGCAGTTGATAAGGCCAAGGCCTTTATCACAAAAGCCATTCAAGACGCCCCTCAACTCGGTCATGGTTCTGGCCCAGTCAACCATACAAGCTTTTGAAAGATTAAGAAAAACCTCTAGTTCGCAATAAGGAAATTAGAGAGTTTTTGATTAGGAAACAATGTCATCCAGCTTTGTATAGAAAGGCTTGTGTTTTTGCCTCAATATCTTCTGCCTGCATCAAATCACGTACAACAGCTACTCCAGCTATGACCCGCAGTCCGTTGGTCAATATTCTCTGACGTCAGGCCTCCAATAGCAACTACTGGAATGGCGACCCTTTGGCAAATTGTTTTCAAGGTTGAAATCAGGGTGATAGGCGCATTTTCCTTGGTCGTAGTTGGGAAAATGGCTCCTGTCCCCAAGTAATTCGCCCCTCCTTCTTCTGCTTCTGAGAGGCTCTTTTTACTGTTTTAGCTGTGACACCGAGGATCAGGACCCTAGGACTTTTGGGGCAACTGAAACTGGTAGTTCATCGTCCCGATATGCAGACCCGCGAAAGATCGATCGCTAGACAGATATCCAATCGATCATCGATAATCAAGGGTACCTGGTAGGCATCTGTTATTTCCTTGACTTGTTTTTGCCAGTTGATAGTATTGATTGGTGGTGAGATTTTTTTCTCGTAGTTGGATGATGCTAACACCTGAACGGCAGGCCGTCTCGACTTTTTCAAGAAAGTTTTCCAAGGAATCTTGGTAGCGATTGGTTACTAGATACAGTTTAAGTGCTTCTCTATTCATAAAAGTCTCCTTTGATAGCTTCTAGCCAGTTTTCGTCTCTTTTTAGGAGAGAGTTGATTGAGAACTTGGTAACGAAAATCTTCCAATCCCATTCCTTGAACAAGAATTCTCTCAGCAGCAGATATTGAGATAAGAGACCGCTAGGCAAGAAGCTTCAAAGGCAGTCTTTCCTTGGCTGAGAAAAACGGCTGTCAAGGCTCCAACCAAGTCTCCTGTCCCTGTTATCCAGTCCAATTCGTCACAGCCATTTCCCAATATTGCAACCTGATTCTCCGAAACGATGAGGTCCTTGCGTCCAGTGACTAAGAATGACATACCAGGATGGGTCTGACACCAGTCTTTCAAACTTGAAGCAAACTCAGTTTCTTGATCTTTAGCACTAGCATCAACTCCAACTCCATGGTATTTTAAGCCAACAAGACTTCGGATTTCCGACATATTTCCTTTAAGGACCGTGGGCTTGTATTCTAAAAGATCTCTGACTAGATCCTTACGAATGGGGGATGCCGCTACGCCAACCGCATCTACTACCATTGGGAGAGAAGCTTGGTTTGCATAAGTAGCTGCCATACGGATTGCTTTCTCCTTCTCAGCTGAAAAATGCCCCAAATTGATGAAGAGAGCCTGGCTTTTGCTTAGTAAAATCAAGAACCTCACGGGGATCATCTGCCATGACTGGTTTACATCCCAGAGCCAAAATGCCATTGGCCAGCATCTCACAGGAAATCTCATTGGTGATGCAGTGAATTAAGGAGCTAGAGGTTAGAGGGAAAGGATTTGTCAATGCCTGCATCAGTCTATCCTTTCTCCAAAGAAATATCCTTGCACTTTTTTAAAGAATTCCTGCTTGATTAAAAATCGAAAGGCAAGAAAAGCTATGGCTGTACTGATCAAGGTCGCTCCGAAAAATCTCGGAGTATAGATAAAACCAGCTGAGCTTGGCCGCAGATCCCGTAAAGAGAACCATGATAGGATAGGAAACAATAGAACCGATAACCCCTGTTCCCAAGATTTCTCCTAGGGCAGAATAGTGAAATTTTCGACCGTACTTATAAAAGAGACCTGCAAGGAGGGCTCCAAAAGTAGCTCCTGTTAGGGCCAAAGGGGGAATGCCTTGAGTAGACATACGGATAAAGGCTGTGACTGTAGCCATGACCAAGGCATAAACAGGTCCCATCAAAATCCCTGCAAGAATGTTGACCACACTGAGACATCGGTGCCATCCTTCAATTCGAAAGATGGGTGTAAGAACAACATCAAGGGCAATCATCATGGATAAAACGGTTAATTTGTGAACTTGAAGTCGGTGGTTTCTCATTTTCTATTTCTTCTCTTTTTCTAAGGAATGCAAATCACTCGTCCATGTTTGGTGTTGGTAAGCCATCTCCCAGAACTTGGCTTCCATGTGGACACTTCTGTGGAAGGCCTCTAGCATTTTTTGTTTGTCCGTCTCGTTGCTTTCTCGATAGAGCTGATTGACCAGCTCTTCTTCCTCTTTAATCTGCCGTTCTAATTCATCGGTGATATAGGTTTCAATCCACTGTTGATAAAGAGGATTCGGTGATGGTTTACGATTAAGTGCCTTGCCCAAATCATGGTATAACCAAGGACATGGGAGCAAACTAGCAAAAGCAATGCCCAAGTTTGGCTCTGCAAACTGCCGATAAATATGAGAAATGTAATGATAACAAGTTGGAGCAATCGGTTGCTCATCCATTTCCTGGTCACTGATCCCTAATTCCTTGAAAAATTGTTGGCGGATAAACAACTCACCATCCACTAGACTCTGAGCATTTTGTTTCAAGAGTCTTTTCATCTTCTCGTTTGAAGTCTTATCAGCCAAGAGGTGATAAGCTTCTGAAAAAGACTTCAGATAATAAGCATCCTGAATTAGGTAATAGCGAAAAATCGCAGGTTCTAAATTTCCCTCTTGTAACTGTAAAACAAAGGGATGATGAAAGGAAACCTGCCAAGCTTCCTTGGATAATTCCATCGCAATGTCTGTAAATTCCATAATAACTCCTTTATAGAAATAAACTGGTTTGAAGCAATAAAAAGAAAAGTAGGTAGATCAATTTTGTCCTCTGAGAAATATAAAAAGTCCGATAGCTATTCTCCAACTGTGCATGTTCGTCATATCCGTGCGCAGATAGAGCTCTCAGGTAAAGATGGCGCCATCTAAAGACTGTCATCAGAACCTTACTGTAAATCAAGGGCGACCAAACATACAGTTTTTGACCACGCAGTAAGCAAGCTTCCTTGAGGGACTTGATTTCCTGCTGAATGAGGGGAAAGGCATTGAATACTACAATTAAGCCATAGGCCCAAGAACGCGATAGCCCCTTTTGAACCAAGTACAAGAGAAGCTCTTTTAAGGAAATACTGGAAACAAAGACAAGACCAATACAAACTGTCACAAAAGCTCTTGTTCCAAGCATCACCGCTCATGAAGCATCCCCATGTAACTGAACTGCCCAATAGTTAGCAAAAGGATGGCAAAATGGCAAGTAGAATCATCCAAGCCAACATCTTTAAATCGACGGTAATAGAGCATGAAGAGGATGCAAAATGCAACTACTCGAAAGATTAAGAGCAATCGAAGGAATGAAAGAGGTTTTCCAAGGATAGAATTATCAAGAAAAGACTGATAATCGGTGTCAGGGGTTGCTACTTTTGACCATACTACCTCACCTCCCTTTGAGCATTGCTACTCTGAGATGGGAGAGGTTTGCTGATAGTCACTTCTTGAAGGTGGCTGAGACCCTCACTAGTCATCTCGATCCAATAATCGACCACAGAGATCAAGGGATCTAAACGATGGCTAATGATCAAAAAACTTCTTCCTTGATTTCTGTCCTCCAACATCCACTGATAAAAATAATGGCATGCTCTATCATCCAAACCAGCAAATGGCTCATCTAGCAAGATCACAGAAGCCTTGCTGGTCAAGATGGTCAAAAGCTGAAGAATCTTTTGCTGGCCACCACTTAATTGATAGGGACTCTTATCAAGTGCCTGCTCAAGATCAAAATATTGTAAAGCTTGGAGAATTCGCTGATTTCTTTCAGGGTCTGGACTATCTAATTGCAGTTCCTCTCGTAGACTGACTCGGATAAATTGCTTCTCAGCTTCCTGAACAACACCCTGTCAGATCACGATACAAACTCTTTTTCTTTTTGAGAACCGATCCCTTCCAACTAATGAGCCCTTTATACTTTTGAAATTGAAGAATAGACCGAAAGAGAGTTGATTTTCCCGACACCATTATCACTCTAAGATACAGGAAATTCCTTGGTAGATAGTAAAATCAGCAATCGAAAAAGAGGGGCGGTTACCCAGCTCACAAGTCACACGATCCATATGGAATAGTTCTGGGCTAGAAGCAACTTCCTTTGAAGCAACCTGTGTCATCTCAGAGCAAGGGATTTGAAACACCTCCCTTAACTGGCCGTCTCTTAGCTCCACCATATGGTCGATATAGGCTTCATAGTCTGATAAATCATGGTCACACAAGATGACTGCCTTCCCATCAAGAGCCAACTCTTTTAGAATCTCCAATATCTCGATTCTGCTCTTGCGGTCAATGGAAGCAAAGGGCTCATCCAAGAGATAGACCCTAGGGTTCATAGCAAAGAGGACAGCCAGCGCAGCTTTTTGCTTTTCCCCACCTGATAAGTGATGGATGGACGGTGCAAGATTGCCCTCGCAACGACATTGCTGGACCACCTCGGCTATTTTAGAATCAATCTCCTGAACAGGATGGCCGATATTCTCCAAGGTAAAAATCAGCTCCTCAAACAAGTTCTCCATGGTAAATTGATGATTGGGATTTTGAAAGAGAATGCCAACCGTCTGGACACGTTCGACGATAGAAAGCTGACTGACCTCGCTCCCATCTATCAGGATTTGACCGCTATAGGAAGAGAACTGACTTGGGCAATGACTTGAAAGAGGCTAGATTTTTCCAGAACCACTGCTCCCAACTAACAAGGTAAAGGCTTGTCTCATAAAAGTAAAAATCAATCGGTTCCGAAAAATTGGGGACTGAATTCCTCGTAATTCCAGTCCCCATCTATGCTCTTTCCTCCAGTCGCAAACTGATGATAGAGTTTGACAATGGCACGAACCAAGATGGTACAGAAGAAAAAGACGGAAATAAAACGCACCACCAGCAAGGAAAGGACAAAAAGGAAGGGAAAAAGGCATAGTAACCTAATTTAATGTATTCATAGACAAAGCTAAAAAGGGTAATCCCAATACTATTGGCAGTTAGAGAGAGCCAACTTTCATAGCGATTCTTGGTTACGAGAAAACCAAATTCACTTCCCAGACCTTGAACCAAGCCAGACAAAAAGAGCGCTCTAGACCGAATTGGCTACCATAAAGGACTTCAGCAAAGCGCAATGAGCACTCTCCAATCGTTGCACTTCCGACTCTTGGAACAAAGATGGTCGAATAGGGCGCGAACATACACCAGAGACCAAAGAGGATTCTCATTGGCGAAGGCCTGCAAACCAAGAGGGGCTAAGATTAGTGAGAATATCAAACAGATAGCCGGAACCCACAAAAACGCCACCAAAAAAGATAGACAAGAAAGCAAGCAAGATAACATCTTTTAATTGCCATTTTTTCAACATAAAAAACTCCTTTTTTAAAGAAAAGTGGGGCATTCAAGGTGAGCTACCAAAAGGCTTTGCACGTCAAGCCTATCCTCTCTTTGATAAAGAAAAACCCAATTACAATCAAGAATTAGAGTTTAGCTTTACAAGATTAGACCGTTCATTTCGACATACGAAAAACGTTTCACATTTCCTTCGCCAGTATTAACTGTATCAGGTCTCAATGGGTATCATCTCAGCCTAAAGCACCCTCAAATGTCTTTATTATTTTATTACTGAACCAGTATAACAGAATTTGAAAGCCCTAGCAAGATATTTGACTGGAAAATATATTTATATAGTTTGTTTGTCAATTCTTTTAATCTACATAAAAGTATTGAAGCTGTCCTATAATTCATAACCAATATCAAAAGGCTAATTCTAAAGCAACTGCTTGATTCCAGCGTTGCTGAAGCTTGTCAAATCTTTCTCGACCTTTCCCGACACGATTAAGTTCGTTAACCAGAAATTGAACCCACTCTGCAAAGAAAGGATCTCTATGGAGATTGATCCATTCCGAATGAATATAGGCTTCAGGTAGAGCCAAATCTTTAGAACCCCAGTCTAAATAGAGACCTTCTGCAATGACTAGCATGACCAAAAGATGAGCATAGTCTGATGAAGCCACAGCAGAATACATTAGCTCCTGAAACGCTTTTGTGACAGGGTGCAAGGTCACTCTAGATAGTCATTCTCTGCTACTTTAACTCTTTGGAAAGCCTTTTGGAAATAACCATCTTCATCTGCTTCAAGAAAGCCTAGTTGCTTGGCAAAACGAAGTTTGGATTCAAGCTGATTTGCGTGAGCTACACAGGCACCCAGCATGGATAAGAAGGCATCAAAGAAGTGATAATCTTGAATCAGGTAGTCTTTTAAGACCTTATTCTCAATTGTCCCCGCAAAAAGTTCCTTAACAAAACAATGATTGATTGCATCCTGCCAATCCTTCTGACTGCTTTTTAATAATTCTCCAACAGTCAAACCTGGTTCAAATGCATAGTCTTGTGTTTCCATATTTATTTTTCCTTTCTTTACTCCTTAGTAATTAATAAAACACCAAGAGATACCAACTCAAAAATCGTAATTCCACTTGATACTTTTAAAGCATATCGAGGGTATTTGGTGGAGTCTACCAAAAAGGCTTGCTGTCAAGCCTATCCTCTTTTGATAAACAAAAAAACTCCAATTACAAACGAGAATTAGAGTTTACCTTACAAGATTAGACAGTTCTTTTCGACATACGAAAAAAACCTTTTCACATTTCCCTTCGCCAGTATTAACTGTATCAGGTTCAATGGGTATCGTCTCAGCCTAAAGCACCCCAAATGTCTTTATTATTTTATTACTGGACCAGATATATATGAAAGCCCTAGCAAGATATTTGACTGAAAAATACATTTATATAGCTCTGATAACGATTTAATCTTTCTATACATCGAAGAAAAACCTCCACATCAGGTGGAGGTCGTCTTCACTTATCAATACAATTTTAAGTCACGTGGGTCAACTGGGAAGGCTGGATTGTATGGATTATGACGGAGTTTGAAGTGTTTGACATCCCTCAATAGTCTGAGTTCCAGATAACTGCATGACTGTCTCTCAACTCTGCATTCAAGTGTTCAAAGACTTGGCGTACACCAACACTACCACCAAGGGCTAAACCATAAATGACAGGTCGTCCAATGGCTACTAAGTCAGCTCCAGAAGCCAAGGCTTTAAAGACGTGCTGACCACGACGAACACCAGAGTCAAAAACGATTGGCACACGTTTATTTACTGCTTCAGCCACTTCTTGTAGCGAGTCATGCAGCCCCGGTCCACCATCAATTTGTCGACCACCGTGGTTGGTTACCCAAATACCTGAAGCCCCTGCATCCAGTGAGCGTTCAACGTCTTCTCGGCATTGTGGACCTTTAACATAAACAGGAAGTCCTGAGTATTCTGCGATAAACTCTACATCTCGTGGAGATAGGCGTTGTTTGGCTGATTTATAGACATAGTCCATTGACTTACCAGCACCTTGAGGTAGGTATTCTTCTACGATAGGCATGCCAACTGGGAACACAAAACCGTTGCGTTTGTCTACCTCACGGTTACCCTCCCTACTGTCGCATCGGCAGTCAAGCACAATAGCCTTATAACCTTCTGCCTTGACGCGATCCATGATGATGACGTTAATGCCATCATCTTTACTAAAGTAGAATTGGAACCACTGAGGTGTCTCTTGAAGGGCTTGAGAAATTTTGCAGGTAGGTCAACTGTTGAGTAGGAACTCAGTTGTATAGAGTGAACCGAACTCGTGTACTCCACGGCGCAGTCGCAACCTCCTTGCTCGTTAGCTAGTTTATGGGCCGCAACAGGTGCCATAATAACTGGTGAAGATAGTTTTTCACCATCAAATTCAATCTCTGTGCTTGGGTTTTCCACATCACATAAGGTCCGAGGAACAATGAGTTTGTGGTTAAAAGCTCGGATATCTTCTCTCAAAGCAAAAGTGTCCTCTCGCTCCACCAGCGATATAACCAGCTTTTAGGAATAACTTGTTGGGCCATAGGCTCCAAATCATAGGTATTTATAAAATCTACAGGTCCTTCCTGCATTGCTGGTTTGTATGATATACAAATTTCCTCCTCATTTGAGTAAGCGCTTTCTCTTTTCTTTCACACATACATCTTAACTCTCTTCATAGAATTTTCAAAAATTGTCTGAATTTCAAACTGATTACTGATCTTTTTCAAAAAATCAGGTAATCCTTGTGACTACCTGATTTTCTATGTTTTAAGCATTTCCGCCAATTTTCTTGGTCTTCTTTAAATCGTTTGAGGAGATCGAGTCCTTCTGCGTGATGTAGCCTCTTCTTGGGCTAGGTGGATAAGCTGCTGTAGTTTGAAAGGGTCACCAGCTTAACACCAGCATCTGCAAAGTTTTTATCTGCTTTTGGTAGTTGATAGCTAAAAATTGCTACGACACCTAGTACATCAGCACCTTCACGTTTGGCAGCCGCTACGGCTTCGAGAACCGAACCACCTGTTGAAATCAAATCTTCAACAACGACCATTTTTGCCCTTGAGCTACACGGCCTTCGATTTGGTTTCCTGCACCATGGTCTTTTGAGTTTTGCTACGGATGTAGGCAAATGGCAAACTCATCTTGTCAGCGATGATAGCTCCATGAGGAATACCTGCAGTCGCTGTCCCTGCAATCACTTCTCACCTCGGGAATTTCTACCTTGATGGCTTCTACAAAACCATTCTCAATCAAAGTACGTGTCTCTGGGTATGCAAGCGTTACACGGTTGTCTGTATAAATCGGTGACTTAATGCCTGATGCCCAAGTCAAAGGTTCTTCTGGTTTGAGATAAACGGCTTGAATTTTTCACTAGATGACTAGCAATGTCTTTTGCAAGTGTCATGGGTTTCTCCTTTGTATTTTTAAAATGTACTCTTATTTCCAATCTTGTGTCCACTCATCCTGATAGCTTGATAGCTACTACTGGATTAGTTGCTTGAGTGATTGGACGTCCGACAACGATAAAGTCACCCAGTTGACTAAGCATCAGCAGGTGTCATGACACGTTTTTGGTCTCCAACAGCACTCCTGCTGGTCGAATACCTGTAGTGTCAGGCAGATAAAATCTTGACTAGTCGCTTCTTTGATGAGTTTCACTTCCTGAGCTGAGCAAACCACACCATCTAAACCGGCTTCAGCAGTTTCTTTAGCATAATGAATAACAGATTCTTGAGCACTGGTTTGGATATTTTGAAAGTCTCTCATTTGCTCCCTCAGACGTTGAAGTCAACTGGGTAACAGCAATCAATTTTGCTTGTCCCCAAGACATTCACGCGCCTTTCATCATCTCTACGCCACCTCGCTTTGATGAACATTGGTCATGTCAACTCCCCAAATTAGACAAGACCTTCATGGCTGATTTGACCGTATTGGGAATATCATGGAGTTTGAGATCCAGAAAGACACTGTGTCCCAAGCCTTTCAAATAACGGACAACTTCAGGACCTTCGGCATAGTGAGCTCCATTCCAACTTTTAACATAGAGCTTTTTCTCTGCTGCTGGAAATAGGGCTAAAAAATTTCTTGACTGCCTCAAAATTTGGAAAATCAAGAGCAATAACCGGACGAGATTCGCGCATACTTTTCTCCTTTTACCTTTGTGAGCTAGAGAGCATGAAAAAGGAACCTGCCTCACAGCAAGGTTCCACGAAAAAAATGGGTAGAATACACCCTTTCACCGTCTAAATCTAGTGCCTCTCTGGACTGCTTTTAAAGGTTTTTCTATTCTATTATTTAAACCAGGTCTTGTCAAGTAAAAACAAGTAACTGTCTTCGTCAACAAGAGGCCAATCATCAAACCAAGTCATTTCTGAGCTTGAGTGACTCTGTGTCGTTTGAGTGGTTTGTGTCGTTTGATCCTGACTTCCCTTGCTCAGTTTGTTTTTCTCTCTTCTTCCTGCTTCTTTTCCTCTTCTTGGCTTTGATTCTTTCGTCATCCAGGCTTTATCCACTCAGACTATAGCTATAGATACCAACCCTCATGTCAATACCACTAGGCACTGTTAACTGTGGTTTTATCTTACCATAGTAGGGTAATTTCTTCCCTGTTCTGATAACGGCACCAAAAATTTCCCATCTAGTATCATGACATGGTAATCTTTAAAAAGATTACTGTCACCTTACTTGGTGCCAATTCAATCTTCTCAATCTCTTGCTTAATTTCTGGACTAACATCATTTAACTGAGAAATCAAGCTTTTGATCCTGTCCCTCATCGTTAAATAAAACAGATATATATTTCTCAGGTAAATTATCAGCAGTAACAGCTGTTGATTCAACGCTTCCACTAGATAAGATTGGATAATGGCTATCTCCAGAAACAGAGTAGGCTACAATTTCAAATTCTTTCACTTCAATAGTGAAGTGAACTGGAATTGATACGTGATCTTAGTAGATTCAATCCAGTGATTTGATTTGACCTTGTCAGCATACTTATCTCTTATTCAAGAACAAGCTAATCGTATAATCACTGTCACGAATGCCAGAAGCTTCTTTTTGACCTTGTCAGCATTTGTCTGAACTGTCCCTGTAACTTCAATATGTTTCATAGTGGCCAGAGGGCTTAGAAGATAAATAGACAAAAAGATGATAAAGCTTAGAACGAGTATCAGTAACCGCTCTCCAGACATGTATTGAAGGGAATGGGAGGTTTAGGAGCCTTATTCTTGGCTTTTTACCTCCTTCTTAGGCTCTGTGTTAGCCTTTTTCATCCCTCTACCTGTTCCGGATTCTCCAAGTCTCTTTGAGGAGTCTCATCACTTGAGATTGAATCCTTCTCTTCCGTCTCATCAGATTCTTCATCCACTTTTTTCAGAACTCGTAGATTTTTTTCTTCTGCTTTTTACCCAAATATTCGTGATTTTTGTTTTTGCCATTCTGACAATTCCTGATCACTCCCAGAAGACCCGATACTTGTTCTTCTTTTTTCACTTCTTCAGCACGTTTCGCCTTCTTCAGCTTTCTTTGAAGATATTCTCGATTTCGTTTTTGCCACTCTGACAATTCCTTGCCTTGAGTTGGCTCTTGTTTCTTATCCTTTGACATCAATTTTCCTTATGATAAATCTTTTTGAGTAGCTCATAAAAATCTGCCACAGATTTTTAATTCCTGAGAATTTTTCATCGTGTTTTGATAAATCCCTTTATTGGTCAAGAGTTGATTTACTTTTTCTTCTAAAGTTGACAAAGTCAAATCACCTCTTCACCTCCTCCGCATAGCCTTTCTTCACAAAAATAGGTCGCATTTTTCAATCTGGTCTCCACGACTGGCTTCGCGGCCCAGTGGCACAATAACGTGCAATTTAGCCATAGCAAGGAGTTCAAAGATGGTATTGGCACCACCACGAGTGATGACCACATCAGCCATATTCATGAGAGGTTGATAGAGTTCCGTCACATAATCAACCTCGATAAAGATTCTGCACTTAATTCATTTAAACTAGCATCACCTGTCAGATTGATGATATTGAGCGACTAGTTAACTCTTCCTTGTGATCTGTAACTACTGGTTAAAGACACGTGCTCCAGCAGAACCTCCGACAAAGAGAAGAGTTGGTAACTTCTCATTGAAATAAGTTCTGATATCTACCATTTCTTCAGGCTCTTCAATAACTGGACCAGAAACCCTTTGTAACTGCTCCAACATGTTCTACCTTAGTAAGACTAGACGCTTGCTCGAAAGTAGAGTACATCTTAGTCGCAAACCATAAGCAATTTTATTGGGCACAATCCCATAGAGAGATCAGACTCGTGGATGAAGACTGGTACTCTGCATAGTCGCGTCGCGATAACAGGCGGAACAGATACAAATCCACCCTTAGAAAAGAGGGCTTGGGGACGAATTCGAAGCATGATAAAAAGCGATTGTAGAATTCCAAAAGCAACCTTAAAGACGTCAACCATATTTTGCCATGAGAAATAACGACGCAATTTCCCTGTTGCAATCGAATGGAAGGTAACATCTAAAACCTGATTTGAGAATTTCATGATGCTCAATCCCATGTTTATCACCAATATAGTGGACTTCCCAGCCATCTTCGATGAACTTGGGCATTAACAAAAGGTTGAGGGTGACGTGTCCAACCGTTCCCCCACCTGTAAAGACTATTTTTCATATTATCCCTTTAACTCCGCCACAGTGTTGATGAAAAGATCTCCACGCACTTCAAAGTTGCATACATATCCCAGCTTGCATTAGCAGGACTGAGGAGAACGATATCACCCTCTCTGCAAGTTCATAAGCTTTGTGAGTTGCATCAGCAATATCTGTCGCATCGACATAAGCGACACTAGCCTTATCCGTCGTGCACGTTTCACACGCTCTGCAGACTGACCAAGGATGACCATTTTTCTTGAGTCCAGTAATATCTGGCACCAACTCGTCAAACTCATTGCCACGGTCCAAACCACCTGCAATCAAGATAACCTTTGCTATTGTCAAATCCAGACAAGGCTTTTTGAGTGGCCAAGATATTGGTCGACTTGCTATCGTTGTAGAATTTTACTCCATTGATTTGGTCTACAAATTGGAGACGGTGCTTAACACCACCAAAGGCTGACAAGGTTTCCTTGATGGTTTCATTGTCAACACCACGAAGTTTAGCAACGGCAATGGTTGCAAGAGCATTCTCGACATTGTGACTACCTGGAACACCTATCTCATCAGCTCGCCATGACCTTTTCACCACGGAAGTAGAGAAGACCATCTTCAAGATAGGCTCCGTCAACCTTTTCAAGTGTTGAGAATGGTACAACAGTGGCAGTTGTCTTTGATGCAAGCTCTTTAGCCAATTCCTGGTTGAAATTCAAGACAAGGTAATCAGCTGCCGCCATATTTCTTTGGATATTCCACTTAGCTTCGACATAAGCTTCAAAAGAACCGTGATAGTCAATATGTATCGGGCATAAGGTTCGTGATAACAGCAATTTCAGGATGGAATTCTGGATTCCCTATTAATTGGAAAGAGAAAGTTCCCATAACAAGGGTATCCTTGTCTGTCGCAGTTTGAGCCACTTGACTAGCAGGATAACCGATGTTACCTGATAAGAGTCCATTTTGTCCTGGCAAAGAGTCAGAACTTCACCAATCATGGTTGTGGTCGTTGTCTTACCATTTGAACCAGTAATACCGATAATTGGTGCTTCTGGAGATCAAGTAAAGCTAGCTCAACTCTCTGTCAATACTGGAATGCCTTTTTCTAGGGCTTTTTCAATCATAGGATTGCTATAAGGAATTCCTGGATTTTTTACCATGAGGGCAAAATCTTCATCTAACAATTCCAAAGGATGTCCACCAGTGACAACCTTGATACCTTCTTCCAAAGGCTTTTGAGTCGCTGGATTTTTCCTCAAAAGGTTTGCCATCATTTACCGTTACGATAGCACTCAACTTGTCCAAAAAGACGAGTCGCTGACTCACCAGATTTGGCTAAACCGAGGACTAATACTTTCTTATTTTTCAAATTGATCAATTCGTTTCATATCTAGAACTCCATTTCTACTCTTACTATTTTACCATTTTTATGAAAATAAAAAAGCCACAAAGGGCTTTCTTATTTGTTTTTCGTGATATGGAAAGTCGTTCATCAACTATAACATCTTTTCTTAAGTCTGTTTTGATACGAAGAAGTATTAAAAAGCGGACAAGGTCTAGTTCTTTTTCTCACAACCAGTTTGTCCACTTTTTAGCTGAGTTTGATTGTTAGTCCAATCTCTATGATCAACATAATGTCAGATCATTTTATTCTTTCTGTCTTTTTCTTGCCCTATGGCAAACAAACCTAGAGCATTCCCATAACACCTGCTGTTGCAAGAGTAGCATTTTCCTTCGTACCTGTTTCTGGGAGAATATTTTGACGACTTGCAGGCCCTGATAAGTCTTGTCTTGTGACATAGCGAGTGTTACAAGAGATTGATTCTCTTGTACTCTGGGACATCATTTGCAGCCGCTTCGACCTGTTTACACCACCTGTGTATTCCGGCACATCGTTAACTGTCGCAGTATGACTGCATTAGCCCCACCTTTATACTCTGGGACATCATTGACAGTCGCCTGACTGCATTCACGCCTCCAGTGTATTCTGAACTTCATGAACTGCTGGTAACTAGCTTCGATCCTCCAGTATATTCTGGAACTTCATGAATTGCTGGTTCAACTCCATTCACACCACCTGTGTATTCTGGAACTCTGAACTGCCACCCTTTCTCCGTTCACACCGCCTGTAAACTCTGGGACTTCGTACAGCTGGTTCTGTCTTATCACTTTCAACATCTGCTCGTCAACTGAATGCGGTATTCTTAACGTGTTTACCACTTTCTGAAACAAGATGATCAAGACTCGGAAGTTTCTCGTCACCACCATCAACACAGTTACTGCAACTTGTCTCGCCAGCTTTCTACTCGTGACTTTAGGACGATTTCGCTGTAGGTTACTGGTAATCCACACTGTTCTTCTAGAGAAGTCAGCAATCTCTTTTACCATCCACGCAAGAAGTTTCCATGGCCTGTACTATCCTTAGGTTCCCACCTGAGCGATAAAGGCCATCCTGTAATAGGCCAATAACCCTGGTACTGGTCTTCATCCACACGCCATCTCATAGCCTTCGCTTGACTGGGACAGGTTGCGGATATCAGTTCCTGCTTGAATCTCTTGATCCGGCACGATTCAACTCTCTCCCAGTTAGAAGGGGGTTGGAATGGGTGTTCTGGATCGTATGGCTGGTGAGGCCAGAGTAGTATTCTGGCGAATCAAATTTGGTCCCACATAGCGCTCTAAGACTAGTTTAGAAGGCGCTGTCTGTTCCGCCATCTGAAGAATCGAATGCTTCCTTCTGGACTGTGCGTTCAACAATCTTACCAGCTTCTAAAGATAACCCCTCACTGAAAACTTCTGATTATCAGATGGTTGGAGACCAGTTAGTCCAATCGACGAGTTTCACCATCTGAACCATCGTTAACATAGTCCACACGGTCATGAGAATTTGATCGACATCATTGGTTGCCGAAGCAAATGAACGGTTACTATCGTCATCGAATTCTGGGCTTTCTGATAGGTTTTCACCAAGTTTATCAGTCACACGCAACCGCTATTTCAGCAGTTAAACCTGTTCCTAGGGTGCGTACCATGAACTGTAAACTCACCAGCACGTACAGTTCTCAGCTGAACTGCTTCCCATTCAACAGCCAAAGTCCTTCACTTCATAGCCATCTTTACCTGTAAACATAACGCCCACCCTCGTTGGCAACCCAAGAGCCATGCGCCCCTCAGCAACCAAGCGTGGATGATTTGAACAGCAACCAGCGGTTTACATTTAAGCAATGTCTTTTATCATTTGTAAAGTGCAGACGTGTACCTCCCCAGAGTACTCCATTTTCAGCCTTAACTACAACACGAACTGGATTCTCACCTTCATGTGCCGCTTTGGAATCACTGCAGCACTACCAATTGTCCGGATTACCAACCTGCTGTCGCTAGCTGAGTACATCTTCCCTAGCTTCTAAATAGCCGTCAGGTTACAGTTTACAAACTCTTCCATCTACTCTGAATTTGCGCTGAGCCTCCTGAGTGGCAGCCCACCTGTTTCGAGAAGACCTGAATCTGTAACAGCCAGCCCACTACTCACCATCGTCCAACCACACGAACGCGAACTGTGATCAGGTGCTGACCTGATCAAAGCTAAAGTGGGTCATCAGCCTCACCTGATCCTGGAGCTTTAAGGTTTCGTCACTTGTCCCAATCATGATCATCGCAGACATGGTCTTCACGCTACAAAGCTTGGACTTTAGGAACTATGTTGGAACATCTCTCTCCCACATAGTATCTCAATCAGCATGGTCTACCGAGTGCACCGACACCGTGGTCTTCGTGGAAGGCTACGTTATGCTCATCAACCGAACTGCTTCGAGAGGATACCAGAATCACCAAAGAGAATTCACGGATGCTCCACCTGCACAAGCTCCCAGCTCTGTCCAGCGGTTTGCTGGTTGGTCATTAAACGAGATTAATTTCGCATTAACATTAGCCACTGAACTCACTTGCTTTGAGTCTGACGCAGCGCAAGTGGCAACCTGTCACCTGTCCACTGGCTGACCATGCAGCGCTCAGTTTCTGTCCAGCAGAAACACGAATACATAGTTTGGTTGGTAGTTGAGCACCTTCCACATGCTCCTGCTCACTGTAAGCCACCTTCTTGGTGCAGATCGCAATCGGGTCACTCACATCCCAAATCACCTTAGCGCGAGCGCTTGGCCGTTTGCGTGGTAAGCACGAACACTCTCTCCTGGCAACTGAGGAGCTTCTGAAACAGGAGTTGTTGTCGTCACTCCTTCTCGACTCGCAATGACAATCTTCCACAGAAACGTATGAGCCTAGTCTCGATCTCATCCACCACACCCCAGTTGTGGTATTTGGCAAGGTCTTCCTAGCAACTGGCTTTGCGTTGTCACCTTTGTGAACTTGAAACTGCTTTACTCGTACTTCTACTGTCACTGTCCTCCAGGGTAGACTTTGGTTCTTGGTCCAAACCCTGTCACGATCACTAACTCTCGGACGTGAATGGCTTTGGACAACCCTGGCTCTCAGTGTTTGCTTGGATGTTCTAGTCAATCTGACCTCTGTCTCCTTCCAACTGAGCTTTCAGCCACTTTGACCAGCGTATGCAATCATGCATACCTTTGCCGAAACAGCGAGGTCGCCTTGACCTGATGTAGAGTAGCTTAATTCCCTTTGTCAGCCTTCAATCTCCCGCCTGTGTACCCATCTTTGCTAGTGAGCCAATACCTTGACACCAACTGTTTTGGCTTCTCTTCAGTGCGCACACGCACCTTTTCAACTTCTAGACTCTAAACGTCCAATCTGCGGAGCTTGCAAGAATCTGATCATGCAGGCCAGTGGCTCCACCATCATCGGTTGAACATAAATACTTGCACTGCATGCCTGATTTGCTCTCGCTGCTTGAACAACCGTCACTTTGCGCATTTCAGCCAAAGCCTCGACCTCGTAGCAGTTCCATAAGCAAAGTTTATGGTAGAGAACTGGCTGGTCAGTTGAAAAGACCTTCTCACAGCTTGGTCAGGCTACAGTTACAGTCGGTACCTGACGAGTACCGGTTGACCTTCTGCGACTAAGCAAAGGTCGCACTCGATTTGGTCATCACCTGAAAATCTCCTTTAACTTGACATGAGAGCCTGGATAGCCAATTTAGTCTGACCTTCTGGCACGCAATCCCGCCCACCCCATCAACATCATACTTGGCTATGTGCACGTCCGACAATACATAGGTAACAGATGGTCAATCGTACGAGATCTGCAGCTGGTGCACTTTCTGTGAACCACCGCACTCTGTTTCTTGAAGGGCCGAGACTCCAACACGCGCTGCGTATTCACGACCGTCTGCCACACTCTTTAACAGTAAAGATCCCTGATTGGTTGACATTAACTGCCGACCATTCTACTGGAAGTTTTGCAGTGCGGCTACCATCACTATAAATCAACTGCTACTTTTGACAGGCATTGCATCTTGACCAATAATCCTGTACGCACTTTAGGCACCCTCCTGTTCCCTAAAACCGTTTCGTCTGCTTGGTCTTTACCTGTGAAGATCGTTGCTCTGACCTCAGACTTCCAGAGAACTGTAGAGTGGGCAGTCTAGCGAGACCCCACTGGCTGCGTTCCGCTGATTTGATCACATACAAGACCTTTCTCACCATTGCTAGGCTTTATAGCGAATCCACGAACCATTCGGGTTGTTCTTTGTAACGTTCACGGCCAGCGTGTTCTGCTGTCCACACCGGACAATCTGACCCTGGTTCACATGTAACTGGCTGAACACATACAGTTGAACCATTGCCACTTTGCCATCAACACCTCAGAAGTGAGGTCTTTCCGTCAGTCAGAAATAGCATTTCTTTGACCAAACGAACCCCTGTCTCTCCAGCAGTCACATAATTCATTGAGCAATGATATTACTAGCTTGTCACGAGCTACTGTTTTAAAGTACCAGCTCCAAAGCAACCTTCCATTCATATAGAAAAAATGGCTAGGTTTAGTAACCCCTCTCAGGCATGTCCATCACTTGTTTGTTTTAGTAAATGTCTTTTGCCTAGAGGCTTACTCATCTGCCACTGCCCCACAATTTGCCAGAACAGGCGCGGACTGAATATCACTCATCTGCATCCGCTACATTCTTTTAGAGTAGACTTGCCCAGGCTCCACTGATAGCCAAGTGAACCATTGGTTTCTTCTCAGCAGAAACCCATTGGCTTTGTGCCAAGTAGTTAACACCAGCTGTATCGACGATACCAGTGAAGAGCTTTAACCGGTGGTGGTTTTGCCAGTGCCATGAGAGTTCACCAACATAGTCCGTAACCAGATGAACTGACCTGCATAACCTGCACTGTCACGGTCAAGTCCAAGATGCTGTAGCTGTTTTGCATCTCAACCAACGGTCACCTGTAGTCCGATTGCCCAATGATGGGCCTGACCACTGTGTGCACCAATCATGCCCATGGAAATAACCTCCACGTAATGAGATTGAATAAGCGTTTTCAGAACTGTAAATCAATCCACTGACAGCCAATGAAGCTTTGTAGTTATCTTCTGAGTAGTTAAACCAACGGCATCAAGTTCATTGGCAATCTTTCATGGTCACCACCACCATCACCAAACGGAACTTTCTATCTGTCTCCACAGTGTCTTATCAACAGCCTACTAACTTGAACCTGTTGCTTGAACTGTTCGTTAGAGAACGAGGTTTCCTGTCTGCTCAATCGATTCATTACCGATAGACTACATAACACAGAAGAGCCTTTGTTCAACCATGGTACGTAGCTGTCAAAAATCAGACCATTTTCAATCTCTGAAGGTCTGGTGAGGAAAGACCCTTGGTTCAAATAGCTGACCGTAGCTCATACCTGTTTCACCAACTACGCCCAGCATCGCTTCTTCTTGACCAACAAACTGCTTCCAGCAAAGACCCGTAGTCCGTTCAATTAGTCATTGGTCACACCCATATCCTTCATCTGTTTAAGACGACGGTATTCCTGTTTTATAAGCCTTCCTTCAGCCCCTAGAGCTCCATGGCTCTTGGTGAAGGAGAAACCCTGTGACCCTTAATGTTCCTGCCCATTCAAAGAGAAGCCTCATTTGTGTCCAGTTGTAATAACGGTAACCAAACAATCTTTCTTAGCATCGACCTCAACTGGCTTACCCACGATAGACACGGATCACCAATCCATAAGGGCTGGCTTTATCATTGGAGGACTGTCCAAAGTTTTGGTTTGTCAACTTGCAACAGTATTTAAACTTGTTGGGATTGATGAGCTTAAGATCTTGACCAGCTGTACGGAACATGATCCGTTACAGCTTGACCACTACGTCCAATGACCTGACACCAGCAAGCACTTCATGATCCATCAGCTGACTAATCCATTCTTGTTACACGAGTTATCCACCCTGTCTCCTGTCCGCCAGATCGTTGTTCCACGCCTCAGCATGGACCTTATCTGTGACTTCCATGGTAACATCACGGTAATTCCTGCCTCCTGAGCACCAACGGCCACTTGGTTGCCCAGCCACCAGCATGGATGGCAATCACATTCTCACGACCATCTTTGTGAAGGTATTTGGTGACATCGTATGAGAACCTGACATAACCATTTGATAATGTCCCACTAATCAAACATTTACATAGACCTGAGAATCCATGTAAACACCATCAGTGACGTGAACACTTTGAGGTCTCTGTCTAGCCAGGTCTTACGATACCAAGCATCTCCACTCATTGCTGCCCCAGCACCTTGTTTTGGCAGGAGAATCATGGTCATTGTAATACCCAGTCAGTAGCGCCCCTGACCTCCAACTAGAACATCGGCATCTGGCTTCTTGGACTGCATCTTTAGCATTGGCATTGAGCTTCCAAAACGCCAGCCTTGGCTGAATTCCCACTTTCTATCCCCAATCAACTGCTCTTAACCCCCACTGGTCAGGCTTGACCAGGGTTCTCAGTCCGGAGCAGATTGTCCTGAGGCTGGGGTCCCTGAACATTTTTTTCTCTCCCCACTCCATATTCAGTCCCAACCACTCCACTCAGTACCAGGTCCCAGCTGGAGTAACAGCCTGTCCCGAAACCCTTGTCTCAACCGATCCTCCACCTCCAGCCACAGCCGATCCCATGGTGTCCCCACCCATGACACCTCCTGAACTCCACAGCCACCCAGATTCCCATCAAAACAGAGGATTGTCCTGATTACACCGGAGTTACTGTCCCCAACTGCAACCCACGGACGCCACAGATCAATCCCTATGATCCCAATTAGTTTCTCCCCATAGGGTTCTCAGTTACAACTGCTTCCATTTCCCCATTGGAAAGGAGTAATTTTGTTTTGTAACGATTTCACTCCCCATTCTTGAGCAAAAATTACAGAAACCCACTCATGACCAAACCCCATACTCCTTGATTCTTTCCTTATACCCCAGAAAATCATGTGCTGAACGCAACATTTAGCGACTGACAAAAGCTGTCCCAATATCAGCCTGACTTTTGATGGTTGTAAATTGATTACTTGTTCCAGTTGATGGCTTTATTATTTCAAACAGTAACCATAAATCCATTCATAAGATGACTTGTTGTCCATCTTTCTTGTTCACAATGACTGGCTAAATCAACAGAATCTCTATCTAGCATAGTTTCTCTGAAGACTGATTAAAGATTATTTGAACTTCTTCCTTGGTTCCGAATTTCGCTGATAGACATCTGGCTCTTAATTCTTCCAAACCATGCACCACGCTGAATGCCTGCCACTCCTTACGGACCTGACTGACCCCTTCCACAAAATTGACAGATCATCCCAGACACGGTCCCACAAGTACGACACGACGGATCCGGTCCCACCTTAGGGATTACTCTGTTCCCAGGTAACAAGGAGTCCTTTAGCTGGGCTGTGTAGCGAGTTAGGAGCCGCCTTGACATGTTGGATATTTTGTGAAATAGTTAGATGGCCGCCCAGACCGCGAGTCCACCAGGCCAAACATCACCCGAGACTTCCATAGCAATATTGGATCATTGACCTGAAATAAACCCCAGTTCATCTCTCGATGCTGATCGCAAGAAATAATCCTTGATACCTCTCAGAGAGTGGTTCTGACCGCATGGAACTCCATCCCCAGCTGGCTGAGGTGCTAGATTTCACCTAGTATACAACTGGCTTTTAGCTAGGACAGCCTTCTAAAATCTCTCCAGAACTGATGGTCAGACTCCCATTGGCAACGCTCCAGCGCCATGCATCATCAAAATTCAATCCAGTAAGTCGCAACCCCAAAAGATGGGTTCTTGACCTCCAGGATCATAGTGATGAATCCTAGGTACAGGCCATAAAGGCAGTGTGGCTGGGATATGAGCCCTGCCCTGTTTATCCTCAGTAACTGACCTGAATAGAACCAATCTTTATATGATTCTCCATTTTAGAACATCCTGCCATTAAGCAGACCAGCTAATATGATTGAAAAACAGCATCTAGCATAATCTTGATGGCCATTGCCTAGAGCCTCGACTAAATTACGAAAGATCTCCTTATCTCCAAAGTGGTATCAATTTCAAAAATAATCCGTCGTATCAGCCTCTAGGATTGGTTGTAGCCTAAAAATCGACATAGATAAAGTCCAGGATTCCCAAATCTTTCAGTCTAAATGATCAATAATCCCTTGTACCCACCAAAGTCATCCCTCAGGCACAATGGCTGAGTCCCACCCCTGAGTCGCATTCGAGTCAAATGAGGATTGCTGAAGAAGCGTTCTGGAAAAATCTGATACCAAACGGTATTTGAGACCCAATCTGGGAACCTGATTAATCCATCGATTTGGCAGAACATATGGAAGCTTTAAAGCTTCATTTCAGCATCCAAGTTTCTTGCAGCTGTTCTATTACAACCCTTATCTCCGTAAAGACCCTGATCTCTTATCATGAGTTCAAAGAGATACTGAACGGGTGCAAAAATCAACAGAGACCAAGTGACCCGTCAATAATCAATAGGCATCCATAATATTTCTTAGCCCTATACTTTATCTCAATGAAATTGCGATTCTAATGCAAAATAACCATCTGACATCATTTTTTCTTTGGTTCTGATTCGGATATGTACTGATCTTCTTTTGTAAAGATAAGACACCTGATTCTGGTCTATGATAAATGGCTGTCAATCTAATCATTTGTCTCCTAAAATCAATAAAACGCAAACGTTTCATGAACACAGAACTGTGACACCATTTGTTGACCGAACTGCAATTAGTTATCAACGGATAAGAAAACAGCTCAACATAGATATTGTAGAATACCCTACCAACAAAGTTTCAAACTCAGTCTTGTTGTAGCCTAAATTGTCCCAAGCTCCTAATCCTCCTTGTCGGCAGGAAGGTTAAACAAATTTATCTGTCTTTTATTTTGAACTCTGATACCATTTGTCCTATCTTACTTCAGATCCTCATCCATTATCCCTTCCAATCGATCCCCGGCGTTCTGTCAGAGCAACCATTTGGCTGTGGGATTCATGGATGTAGCAAATAATCTGTCCTTCCTGACCCTCCCCTATTTGACTGCAACCAGCATGATAACAAGAGTCAACACCATGTATGAGTTTATTTTATTAAAGATAATGATTCTGCTGATTCTCCCATATTTTCTCCATATTCTGACCAGGGAAAATAGCCTGGAAACTTGTCAACAGACATCCCATTCTTGAGCCACTGCTCATGTCCCACTCCTGCAGACCTGAGAGAAAGTCAGATCCCCTCTGGTCAACCGCCACGGCAAAACAGAGGCTGACCCCATAGCCACCCAGACGAACACCGTCCCTCAGAAGCACCAGGAAATATTCTGATAATCATCTAGGCATTCCCTCCTCCACAGGATCATCTAAATCCAGTCTCACCCACACAAACAGGCTCTGATGACCCATCAATTCAGACCACCTCAACTACGAGTCTTTATTCAACCAGCCTCCAACCCTTGCACTGCTTATAATCCTGGTCCTGTCAATCAGGACTTTGCTTAATCCAGACAAGAGCCCAATCATAGAGATTTGGTCTAGGACTAGCTTCATCATCATTCTTTATGCGATTGGTGTAACGACTCTGTTTGATTTCTTCCAATTTGATCCGAGTGGAGTTCCCAAAGACAGGTATTGAGGCATAGCTCGCCATCTTGCGGTAGTCCCTGGTCCCAAAGTTAACCCCACCGTTGCGATCCAGTTCATCTCGAACTGCCTGAGATACGGATAACCCCCGAACAGCACACTGATTTCAGGCTGACCAAAACCCTATATTGTTCCTCCCAAGAACCTTTCTTTTTACGAGAACGGAGAAACCCACTGGCGGGTTATTCGTTTGGCTACCGGCTTGACGTTAAACAGCACAAGTCTCTTCTAGGACCCTGATCCGCTCTGCCCAGACAGTTTCAGACTTCGATCCCTTCTATGAAACTAAAACCTTACCAATATTTTCAACCTTTCTTCATAGTCAGATGTTCTTTAGCACCAGCATCCAGACAGAGGCACCTCCCTCAGCTGTTTGGGCAACATAGATCCCCTGACAGACAGTGAGCACGGAGTTCAGTGGTCTGTCCCCATTTGTTCTTCTATGAAAGTGTAAATTTATCTGATGAAAACCAGAGCCGCCACATGTATGGTATTACAAGTATTGCTTTTCCAATGTCCGCACTCCAACTCGATTTCGGGTGAGTTTGAATAGCATCTCTCTCCCATGGTTGTTTTCTGACTGTACAAAGAAAGTTCCACAATAATCATCAGGATATTGATATCCAAGCCCCTTTCGACAGTTTCAGGATAACCCACCATCCGACCCTCCCATATGGCAAGGTTATCTCCTGTCATGAGCAGTTAATCCTCACACTTGCACACACGGCCTTTTAATTATCAATATTGCCGTCTGCTCAACAGTTCACAAAGTCCTTCTGGTAAGTGTCATTTTGCCATTCCTTCTCCTTTAACCATGATTCTCATCTTTGTTCCAGACCCCAAGCATCTCTTGATTCCCTTTTATTGAGATTATAACTAAAAAAAAAAAGCCATGAATATGCACGAACAAGGCTCTGATTCCTTTTAACTTTAAAACACCTTCCTTCAAGAAATTGAATCAAAACCATCCTAGTGAATAGCCTTACTTATAATTGCCCTGCCAACTTCATCTGGGTTAACTGAGGGTATAAATTTATGAGCTGGATTTGAAGCAAGGCTGGGAGATTGAGCCTGCTGCCCACCTTTTGGGCCTATGGTCCATCACCTTTTAGCCACTGCATCTGGCCTCGAGTAGCGGTCAACCGACCTTGAGATAAACCCATCCGATCCTGAACAAAAAATCCTGTACGGACAGGGGTCCTGGACAGTGGTCACATGAGTTCGATATGTAATGCATTTGAAAAACCGATAATGCGAACTTTGTCGCTGAGGAAGACTCAGACTTGTTGTCGCTATCATCCTGCCATGCTGACGATATTGATGATATGCCCTTTTCGGAATCTCCTTCATACGAGTAGCTAAACCAGACGAGATAGATTCATCAGGATAGCGTATTAACCTCAAACATTTGATGAATATCTTGATTAGAGATCTTGTCAAAATCTTCATAAAATCTGTAACCACAGTGAATTAAAACATCGTCTTTTGCCATACTGATAGAGTTCAGCAATCCGTCTTCTAATGCTTGAGCGTCGGTAATATCAATTTCAATCAATTCTGCCTGAGGATGATTTCCTGCATAGCTGAGCTAATTTTTCTCTATCTCTCACCAAGTGATGAGCTGATCATCGCAAGAGCCTGATCATTTTGGGCTGCCCACCGCCAGCCCCAATGAACCTATAGACATTACCCCATCCCTCCCTCAACTCTAGATCTACACCCTTCCAAGTCTCTTAACCACGGATCGCTCAAAACCGCGTCCTCTTGGATATCCAGCGAACGCTGATATGGTTCAAGAGTCATTCCCTGCTTGTTGCTACTAGCAAATTTCTGTATATTATGAATGATCAGATCAGGCAATCTTCATCCCTTGCCATAAGTCGACCATGGACCAGAACATCGGCATTGATTGCCAAGATCGCACTGGCATTGGTTTCGGGTGTCCAGAACAGTGATTGGGATCCCACCATGGGACGCGGTGCTGAGACAGTCCACAGTCTTGATTTGAGTCCCATCTCTAGAACATCCTGACCGTCTTAACAAAATGGACTAGCAAAGCTAGCAAGATCCAGTTCCATCTAAATCCTTTTTGCATGACACGGTAACCAACACAGAAAAATGGTGTGGTCTAACCTCTGCACTGGGCCACAGTGAACTTCCATCAGCTCCTGCTGACTTCCCTAGAGAACCTTATCAAATCCATGGAAATGAATCTTAGGGCAGGCGTGTGAACCTGACTGTAGACCTCCTGGTCAAGACAAAAAGATTTGATGCCTTGGGACCATAGGATTTCCAACCTGTCTGCTCCCCACTGGGTTTCAGGGCACGACTAGAAGGGAATCTATAAGTAATCCGAAGATATGCGATCTCTGTGTAACAGGATAAGATTTCGTTGACCTTGCGGGTCGAATCGTGGTTTCCAGAATGCGATTTTGGTGTTCCTCTCCACAGTCAAAGAGCCAAACCCCTGCTAATCCCATCCAAGAGCCTCCAGGGCGAGACCTTGACTGGCATTTTGATACTGACCAGCCCCTGTCCTAAAACTGAACATCCATCTGACACTTTTAACTAATCATACAACACAAGGATTTCCGAGCTGATAATTAGCTTGCCAGAAAGCTCTAGCTTTGTAGTAAATCCTCTTTGGCTATATCCCTTGTCGCTGTCTTCGATCCACAAATTTCCAGATCCAGCTGTGAGCACTCCCCACGGCCAACAACCTTGTCCCCGACAGACTTCAAGTAACCTTCTTAGACTCTTCAAAGATCAACTGATGAGGGAATTTTATAATCTCAAAGAGTAATCTATCCAGAAAGCTTCCTTGTTTCTGAGAAATTGCGATCTAGTTCTGTAGCAAATCCGTGCATCTACCAGATAGATTGAGGCACGAAAGGGCTTGCTTTCTCCGTGAAACTGGTCCAACAGAGGTCTGTGCCCCCATGGATTCTGCAACAATCCGGGGTCGCGGCCTGAGGGGCCTCTGATAGTTCTGCAAAGCAGGCATCCACCACGCTGGTGCCTGTCTCCTTCAGACCCAGCCAAAGTTGTCCAGATAAACCTTGTTCACCTGTATATCCACCCAACCCCAGAGCTAATGTTTTGACATCAGTTTCATAACCTTCTGACCCCATTATTTTCTCAGCATCAGCCTGCATGACTTCACATCATCTTGGTAGTCCCATTCTAGAATCGCAATGACTTCTAAATCATGAATCTTGTAAGACTAGAAAGGCATCGCGCAGGGTAAATGACCCCAGCCCCTGACCCATCCAGCAGTGCAAAGCCTGTAACTGTTCCGTGACCATCCCAGACTTAGCAGAAACGACATGTCGGATTAAAGTCCTCACCAACCACAAGGGTCAAGGAGGAATATCCTCCATGTCCAAGTCTTTCTGTGATGAGAGAACTCTGTTTTTCTTATGTTCCCTGCGGTAAGGATTGCTAGCATCGATGATGGACCAAGAGATCCACATGCTTTGCTTTCCAGAGTAGACTGAACTTGACAATCAACTTGTCGAAAGTCTTGAATAACCAACGGTCAGATGATTGTTGTCGTAGATCCAGAGTCGCAAAGCTCATCTGCTTGTACTGGGTCTTGTTGGTCAAAGTAAGTCTGTAATGGTTGATTTTCCAGCACTGGTATAAATCCAATCGCGCCAATCTGAAGCAGCTTGACTCCAACTGTTTTTCTCTCGAACTGTCGCCCGGATTTTTCTCAACCACCTGTCTCATCTCAATCCTGGTCATGAACACGACGGCTGAGCCCAGCTGATCTTCACCCAACCACGGAACCAATCTCCTGCCTGACTTGACTACATAATCCCCTGACCAATCAAACGAGGGGTGCAATTTGAGAGCAAGATGAACTCTGAGCCTTCATGACCCCTGAGCTCCATGGCAAGATATCCAAAATCAACTGCACAATGGTCATCAACCCTAACACCCACCAACCTCCCAAACTGACTTCCTTGTCGATGGGTCAGACGGTTACTAACGACGACCGTCGACTCCTGCGTCCACCATCTGAGCCCCTTCCCAACCCCACCAGAACTGACAAGGTCTGAGATTACGTTTTGTTCCTGAACCATCGACGAGACGACTGCCCCAGCTGTCTTTGCTAGACTGGCTAGCCTTCCATGAGAGGTTAAAATTATCCAGTGCTCCCAGTTCAACTCCAATCAGCAGGACCTTGCCCTCTCCGTTTCATTCACGGTAAACCCTCAACTACGAAAACACGCCTCATTAACTCAGATCTCCCATCTGGATTGTGCTCACCCTGTACGTGATTGCGGAACCACCATGAGGCATGAGTCGCCTGCTTGACCATCCCCGCCTCCAACCCCTCCCCTGGAGGTTCCTGAGCACCATCCTTAGCAATTGAACATCTGATAATGGTCAAAGAGCCACTTGGCTTTGTCTCCTGAGTCCAGCTGAACATCAGGTCCACCTGGTGATTACTGTCCACAGCTGACCACGCCTCATCATCCAAGCAACAACCATGATCTATATAAACTTCTTGATTTTTCCTAACCTGACCTCAAAATGAGCAACTCCACAGCACGCACAGCAACGACGACGATTAAATTGGGAATCTCTGCATCTGGTTTGATCCAATCAGATGGGCTTAACCCCCATCCGAATTTGTTAGCACAGGGCTAAAATCTCCCTTGCTGAGGTTCCTCTCCACCCAGATGATATCCCTCTAGACTCTCCTGATGTGCAAGTGTCCTGTCCCAATCTTCAGCGATACAGCAGCTTCTACCACGACCTTGAACATCCCTCAATGACGCCCCTATTTGAAAACAACCGCCGAGGACCTGGTTACATCTCACATCAATCAAGTGATGATTGT
>BNJV01001910.1_pt1 | contig 89718 bp, 124 predicted proteins | sample 8540591 | NCBI WGS metagenome assembly BNJV01 (sample SAMD00202457, study PRJDB9452) | human saliva metagenome | host: Homo sapiens
GGCTAAACATGTTCGTGTACCAGTATTGTGGGGGTACCTTTCAATTATCGCTATCATGATATCCTTGTGGTTTGGCAGTTATACAGTAAGTATGGCTTGCTTTGTATTCGCCATTATTTCCAATTATCTAATGTGTACATTTGGTGAAAATACATATTCTATGAGTAGCGTTTCTTATAGCTTATTTGGTTTGCTATATATAGTAATGGGACTAGGCTCATTATTATTGATACGTCATGACTGGCTCTATAGTTCATTAACAATGCCTGTTGTTGGTGAAAGTTGGGGCGTAGTTATGCTATGGTTATTATTGTTTTCAACATGGGCTAGCGATACCTTTGCGTACTTTGCCGGTCGTGCATTTGGTAAACGTAAAATTGTACCGTCCATAAGTCCTAATAAAACATTAGAAGGTTTTATTGGCGGTTTTATCGGCTGTGTTGTAACTGGTATTGTGTATGCTGTAATCAGTCATATACCAGTTTATATAGGTGCCTATGTTGGCATCATTTGTGGTGTATTAGCACCTTTAGGTGATTTATTTGAATCTAAATTAAAACGATTATGTAATGTAAAAGACTCAGGTACATTATTACCTGGTCATGGTGGGGTTTTAGATCGTTTTGATAGTTTAATGTTTACCGCACCGGTTACATTATTATTAATTTTATGTTTTGCATAATAAACATAAACAGAAAAGAAGGCTTTTATGAAGTATGTAAGTATATTGGGAAGCACTGGCTCAATTGGTACACAAACATTAGATGTTATTAAGCAACATCCTGACCAATTTAAAGCTGTTGCATTAGTTGCTCACCGTAATATTGATTTATTAGAACAACAAATTAATGAATTTAATCCATTAATAGCTGGTGTAGTTGATGAACAAGCATATATGCTTCTTAAAGAACGTTATCATGGTTCCACTAAAATTATAGGTGGTAAAGAAGCTTTGATTAGTGCAGCTACAATTCAAGAAGCCACTATGGTGGTTACGGCAATTGTTGGTGCTGTTGGTATTGAGCCAACTGTAGAGGCCATTAAGGCCCGCAAGACTATCGGCCTTGCCAATAAAGAAACATTGGTAGCAGGTGGACCTTTAATTACGGCACTTGCTAAGGAATATAATGTTGCTATTTTACCTATAGACAGTGAACATAGTGCTATTTTCCAATGTTTGGAAGGACAAGCTAAATCGAATGTAGATTCATTGATATTAACTGCTTCAGGTGGGCCACTTCGAACCTGGTCTAGTGAACGTATTGCTTCTGCTACGTCAGAGGATTGTTTAAAACATCCTACATGGAATATGGGTAGCAAAATTACTATTGATTCTGCTTCTTTATTTAATAAAGGGCTAGAGGTAATTGAAGCTCATTGGTTATTCGACTTTGATTTTGATCATATCGATGTGGTGGTTCACCCTCAAAGTATTATTCATTCTATGATTCGTTTAAATGATGGTGCTATCCTTGCACAAATGGGTAATCCTGATATGCGTGAACCAATTCAATATGCTTTAACATATCCTAAACGGATGCACCTTGATATGAAACATTTGGACTTTAAAGAATTACTCACTCTTGAGTTTATGCCTCCTAGAGTGGATGATTTTCCTGCTTTAAATTTAGCATATGAAGTTGGTAAAATTGGTGGTTTTAAGCCAGCCGTATTTAATGCAGCTAATGAAACTGCCGTATATGCATTTTTAGATGGAAAAATCATATTTAGCGATATCTATAAAATCGTTACCGCTGTTTTGGAATCCATGGGAAGAGATGATGATTTTACTCTCGATAACTTACTAGCTATCGATCAATGGGCTCGCATAAAAGCTTCAGAATTTATAAATAGGAGATAGTATGATTACGGCTTTAGCCACAATATTTGTATTTGGTCTAATCGTGTTTATTCATGAATTAGGTCACTTTTATAACTGCAAAATTATCGGGCATGCGTGTTGATGAATTTGCTATTGGTTTTGGTCCCTGTTTTGCTAAAAAAACAGTATGGCGAGACCTTATACTCTGTTCGTTGTATTCCGTTAGGTGGTTTCAATCGCATCGCTGGAATGACACCTGATGAGCCATTAGATGATGGTTCATTCTATACAAAACCAGCTTATAAGAAAACTTATTGTTATCTCTGCTGGTGCCATATTTTTAATTTTTTATTGGCTATAGTCATTTATTTCGGCCTAAATGCTACAGTGGGGTACAATGGTATCTACTGATAAACCTATAATTGGCAGTGTTATTACAGGTGGTGCTGCAGATTTAGGAAAATTACAGGGCGGAGACATTATACTTTCCATTGATAACCAACCTATTTCCAAGTGGTCAGAGATTTCTGAACGTTTGAAAGGCACAGCTAATCATGGTGTTACCGTTGTAGTAAATCGTAATGGTGAAACAGTTGAAACTACTGTAATTCCAAAGATGGAAAAGGATACACCAAAGTTAGGTATATATCAAGCTTATGAAACAATACCTCATAGTATAGGCGATTCTTTTGTACTAGCTATTCAAAAAACAGGATATATTATTGTAGCCATGGTAGATGGATTACGTGAAATGGTTGTGGGAACAGAACAGGCTGAAGTATCTGGTACCTGTTGGCATTTCCCATATGGCCGGTTCTATAGCTCAACAAGGCTTTGCACCTCTATTGAGTTTTGCTGCATTGCTAAGTATTAACTTTAGGTGTCATCAATCTTTTGCCGTTACCAGTTCTTGATGGTGGACATCTCATCATCATTTTAATAGAGGCTATTACAAGACGTAAATTACCTGCTAAAGCTTTGATGTATATTCAAATGATTGGTATTGCGTTATTAGTTACCATATTTGTATATGCTACTGCAAAAGATATACTACAATTACTATAAATAAGTCATAGTTAGGAGTTATATATGATTACTAGAAAACCAACAAATGGTATCTATGTAGGCAATGTAAAAATTGGCGACTATGCACCTGTTAGTATTCAGTCAATGATTACTACTGATCCTGTACATACGGAAAAGGCGATTGCTGAAATCAATCGATTAGCTGATGCTGGTTGTGAATTAGTTCGAGTTGCAGTTCCTACAATGGAATCTGCAAAAGCATTAAAAGCGGTACGTGCAGGAATAACCATTCCTCTTATAGCAGATATTCATTTTGATTATAAATTAGCATTAGAAGCCATTGATAATAATGTAGATGGCCTTCGAATTAATCCTGGTAATATCGGTGGAGAGGATAAGGTGTTGGCCGTTATTGAAAAGGCTAAACCTAAGCAAATTCCAATTCGTATTGGTGTCAATGCAGGTTCTTTACCACAACATATATTAGACGCTTATGGAGGTCATCCAACAGCTGATGGTATGGTTGAGACCGCATTGGAACACGTACGTATTTTAGAGAAATTGGACTATAAACAAATGAAGATTTCTATTAAAGCTACCGAAGTACCACTTATGGTAGAAGCTTATAGAAAGCTTTCAGATAAAATACCATATCCATTGCATTTAGGTGTAACTGAGGCCGGTACCATTAAACAAGGTACGATTAAATCGGCAATGGGTATTGGTGCATTGCTATTAGATGGTATCGGTGATACCTTGCGCGTATCCTTAACAGGTGACCCTATTCATGAAATTGAGGTGGGTAAAAGTATTCTAAGCAATTTAGGTCTTAGAAACTTTGGAGCTACCATGATTTCATGCCCAACATGCGGTCGTTGCCAAGTTAATTTATTTGATATGGCAAGCATTGTAGAAGAACGTCTAGCATCCATTTCTGCACCTATTAAGGTTGCCGTAATGGGATGTGTCGTTAATGGACCTGGTGAAGCTAGGGAAGCCGATTTTGGTATTGCCGGTGGCAAAGGTCAAGGTATCGTATTCAGAAAAGGGGAAGTTTTAAAAACCGTACCCGAATCTGAACTAGTAGATACTTTATTTAGAGAAATAGATCAATATTTAGAAACAATTGATAAGGAGTAATTGTATGTTAGCCAGTAAATTATATGCCCCAACATTGCGGGAAGTTCCATCTGATGCAGATGTGGTAAGTCAACAGCTTATGTTGCGCGCAGGTTTTATGCGTAAGGTTGCTAATGGTTTATATAGTTTTTTACCTTTGGGCTGGCGAAGCATCAAAAAAATTGAAGCTATCATTCGCGAAGAAATGGACCGTTCTGGTGCACAAGAGATTATGATGCCTATTTTGCAACCAGCAGAGATTTGGAAAGAATCTGGTCGATGGAATGCGTATGGTGCTGAAATGATGCGTATCAATGACCGCCATGATGTGGAGTACTGCTTAGGACCAACTCATGAAGAAATGATTACAACATTGGTAAAAAATGAAATTAATTCATATCGTCAATTACCAGTTAATCTTTATCAAATCCAAAGTAAATTCCGCGATGAACGTCGTCCACGATATGGTTTAATGCGTAGCCGCGAATTTATCATGAAGGATGGTTACTCCTTTGACATTGATGATGCAGCTGCAGATGTTTCTTACAAAAATATGTATGATGCTTATAGTCGTATTTTTACTCGTTGCGGTCTTACTTTTAGACCTGTAGAAGCAGATAGCGGTGCTATTGGTGGTAGCAATACCCATGAATTTATGGCTATTGCTGAAGCCGGTGAAGCAGATATTATTCACTGTTCTGCTTGTGACTATGCAGCGAATATTGAAATCGGCAAACCTGGCATTATGAAGCAAGCAGAAGAAGCTTTAAAAGAATTAGAAGTAGTAGATACACCTCATGCATCTACTATTGAAGCTGTTGCAGAAATGCTCAATTTACCTTTGGAAAAAACTATTAAAGCAGTAGTATATGCTATTGAAGATAAAGTAATTCTAGCTATGGTTCGCGGTGATCATGATGTGAATGAAGTGGCTGTTCAACATGCTGTTAATGGTTCTGTAGAGCCTGAAATGGCAACACCTGAACAATTGGAAAAGGTTGGATTGACAGCTGGTTTTATCAGCCCAGTAGGTCTTAAACAAACTGATGATTTTGCTATTGTTGTAGATGAATCTGTTATGGAAACTTACAATGTTTGTGGTGGTGCCAATAAAGCTGATGCTCATTACATCAATATCAATCCTAAACGCGATTTTAATACAGAAGATATTATCGTAGCACCTATTCGTTTGATTACTAAAGACGATGTGTGCCCTGAATGCCATAGTCCTCTAGAATACAGTAAAGGTATCGAAGTAGGCCAAGTATTTAAGTTAGGTACTAAATATTCTGAAAGTTTACAAGCTACATACCTTGATCAAAATGGTCGTCCTAATGCAATGGTTATGGGCTGTTATGGTATTGGCGTTAGCCGTACATTAGCTGCAGCTATTGAACAATATCATGATGAAAATGGTATTATTTGGCCTCGTGCTATAGCTCCATTTGAAGTAGTTATTGTTCCTATTAACGCAAAAGATGAAGCTCTAATGTCCACAAGTACATCTATTTACGATACATTGTTAAACAATAAAGTAGATGTATTATTAGATGACCGTAAAGATCGGGCTGGTGTTAAGTTTAAAGATGCTGATCTTATTGGCTATCCATTGCGTATTACAGTAAGTAAAAATACGTTGGAAAGCAATGAGGTTGAAATCCGCGTTCGTAAAACAGGTGAAGCTATTAATTGTCCAATCGATGAAGTATCTAACAAGGTACAAGAATTATTGAGCCAATTATAATTAAATTGCGATTCTAGTGAAAGCTCATTGGAATCGCAATTTTTATATTTATATATATGTGAATGCATTTCAATTTCATATTGAAAACTTTTAGTTAATACCTTGTAAAAACTTGAATAAACAAGCGGAATAAGTCATAATAAAATGATAGGGTAATGTAATAATTTGGAGGTAATTATGCGTGTAGATTTTCATATGCATTCTACATTTTCTGATGGTGTAGAAACACCAGAACAGCTATTACAACATGCTATTGAAGCTGATTTGAAAATGATTGCATTAACTGATCACGATGAAATTGCTGGTATAGATGTAATGTTACAAAATAATAGTTCTATTCAAATTATTACAGGTTGTGAGTTCAGTGGTCACTATAAAGGTAAGGATATTCATATCTTAGGTTATGGATTTAATCATCATGATGAAGGATTGACGGAAATTCATTGAATTTTTTAAAGAAAAACGTGAATCAAGAATAAAAGAAATTATTAGTCGATGTATTGCTCATGGCTATGACATTTCTTTTTCTGAATTACAAAATTTATATCCAAATACTAAGTCCTATGGTAGACCACATGTTGCTAGATTATTAATAGATCATGGCTATGCCAAAGATGTACAAGATGTATTTGATGGTATATTAAATTCAAAAAAAGCCCTTGTTATATACCCTAAAGTAAAAATTAGAAGTACCAGAAATATTAGATATTATTCATAATGCAAATGGCCTAGCTGTATTAGCGCATCCCAAAATTAGTCCGTAATGATGAGTATGTTGCGGAACTATTAAACTATAGTTTTTGATGGTGTAGAAGTATATCATTCTAAACATGATTATGATGATGAAGTAAAAATATTTAACCATGGCAAAAGAACGAAATTTATTTGTTACAGGTGGATCTGATTATCATGGAATACCTAATCGATACCCTTATCATTTAGGTGAATATGTTGTAGATAGTAATCTAGTAAATCAATTTATTGAACGCATACGTTGTATATCAGCGTAATTATAGATGTGAGGTGTACTATGGAAGTTATTGCTTTTGTAGGTGGTAGTGGGACCGGTAAAAGTCATCGGGCTCTCGTACTAGCTCATGAAAATAGTGTGGAATGCATTATTGATGATGGTATTTTAATTCATGATAATAAAATTGTAGCTGGATTTTCTGCCAAAAAAGAATCTAGCCGGTTAAAGGCCGTTCGTCGTGCTATATTTCAAGATCCGGTTCAAGTTAAAGAGGTTCGTAGTCAATTAGATGTTATCAAGCCGAATCGATTGATGATTATCGGTACATCCGATAATATGGTCAAAAAAATTACAAAGGCATTGGGGCTTCAAGAACCAGATCGATATATTCGCATAGAAGATGTGGCTACCCCTAAAGAAATTGAAAAAGCACAGTATGCTCGTTTAAAAGAAGGTAAGCATATTATTCCTGTGCCAACCATGGAATTAAAGCCTCACTTTAAAGGATATCTTATCGATCCAATTAAGACGATTTGGAGACGACGTACATTGCGTAAACAAGATCCTGATAAAATTGGTCAAATTGGATCTGAAGGCTTTGAACGTTCCGTTGTTAGACCAGCCTTTAGTTATTATGGTCGTCTAACATTTGATGATGATGTTATCATTAAATTAATTAGAAATGGCCTAAAAAAGGTTCCTGGTGTTGATGCCTCATCAGACATCGCTTTCAAAAAGAGCTCTAAAGGGCAGAATGGTTTAATATTAGATATGTCAGTTGTTATAGAACAAGGTCATCCAGTTAAACCACTGATGCAACAGGTACAAAAATCTGTACGCAACGAATTAGAATATATTACGGGCATGTCTGTAGAGCGGATGTCTATAAAAGTAAAAAATATTGTAGAAACAAAACGTAAGATTATAAAACATATTTAGGAGATAGAATGAAGTCATATTATATATATACCTATGGTTGTCAAATGAATACCGCTGATTCTGAGCGTCTTTCACATCAACTTGAAACAGTAGGTTATATACCGACCGATGATGTAGAATCGGCAGATTTAATATTATTGAATACCTGTGCAGTACGTGAAACGGCAGAAACGAAAGTATTTGGTCGTATCGGTGAATTAAAACGTTTAAAACAAAAAAATAAAAATTTGATCATTGCTATTACAGGTTGTATGGCACAAAAAAATCAAGCTGAAATGTTTAAACGCGCACCTCATATCGATATTGTCCTAGGTACTCATAATATTCAACATATTAATGAAATGATTGCTGAGGTTCAACGTACCCATAAGCATCAAATTAATGTTGACATGGATAATACAGTACTACCAGAATTACAGGCAAAACCTAATGGTACATTTTTTGCTTGGGTACCGATTATGAATGGTTGTAATAAATTTTGTACTTATTGCATCGTTCCTCATGTGCGCGGTCGCGAAATTAGCCGTCCCGTAGAAGCAATTGTAAAAGAAGTAACAGAGTTGGGTGCAAAAGGGTTTAAAGGAAATTACGTTGTTAGGACAAAATGTAAATTCCTATGGCTTAGATTTTAAAGATGGTACCGATTTTGGCACATTAGTAGATGCCCTTGATCATATCCCAGGCATCGAACGTATTCGTTATATGACGAGTCATCCTCAAGATATGACCAAATCAATGATTGATGCATTGGGGCGCTCTAGTAATATCGTTACGCATTTACATTTACCAATTCAATCCGGTTCTGATAGAATTTTAAAGAAGATGAATCGCCATTATACGGTGGAACATTATAAAGAATTATTATCCTACTGTAGAGAAAAAATTAAAAATGTGGTTGTAACAACCGATATAATTGTAGGCTTTTCCTGGGGAGACTGAGGAAGATTTTGAACAGACGCTTCAATTATTAAAAGATGTTCGCTACGATATGGCTTATACTTTTATTTACTCTAAACGGTCTGGTACACCTGCTGCTACCATGGATGAGCAAGTTCCCAGAAGAAGTAAAACGCGTTCGTCTACAACAATTGATGGATATTCAAAATGAAATTTCTTTAGAACTCAATAAAACTATGGAAGGCAAAGTATTTGATATTATTGTAGAAGGTCCAAGTGCTAAAGATGAAACCATGTGGTTCGGTCGTACGTCCGGGAATAAGATGGTACTATTCCCAAAAGATGATGAGTTAACTATCGGTGATACTGTACCAGCCTATATTGATAAAGCACAAACATGGGTCTGCTACGGTACCATTCAAAAGGGGTAAGAATGGCAAAAAAAGTAACACCAATGATGGAACAATATTTAGATATCAAATCGCGACATAGCGATGAGCTTTTATTTTTCCGACTTGGTGATTTTTATGAATTATTTAATGAAGATGCATTAATCGCATCTCGAGAATTGAATATTACCTTAACAGGTAGACCGACAGGCAATGAGGAACGAACACCTATGTGTGGCGTTCCTTTTCATGCTGCTGAAAGTTACATAGAAACTTTGGTTAAAAAGGGGTACAAGGTCGCTATTTGTGAACAATTAGAGGACCCTAAGGCCGTAAAAGGCATCGTTAAACGGGATGTTATCCAAGTCATTACACCGGGAACCGTAATGACAGAAAATGGTAATGATGCACGGAGTAATAACTTTTTAGCTCTATTCTATTTAGTTAAAGAGGCCTGGATTCTTGTATTCTCCGATGTATCTACGGGTGAGGTCATTTGGGAATCGTGTACCTCAAGACAATATAAGTCAAATATATGATTCCCTTAGCATGTATAGACCTGCTGAAATCATTGTTCCTGAAGGAACTATTTTGCCACAATCTATTGTTGATTTCATTCATAATCAATTTAATAATGTAGTATTGTCTCCAGTTTACTTCCTTTGAAAGTGTAGATTCTGCATGTAAATTAGCAAACAATCACTTTTCAAGATATGGGCCTTATGGAGGAAGATGTATTAGCTGCATTAGGTTTTATGCTCTTATATTTACAAGATGTAATTAAAACAGAAATAGCCCATATTAATTATGTTCATCAGATGGATGTAGGCAATCGTTTGATTCTAGATACATCCTCATTGCGTCATCTTGAGATTACACACAACTTGCGGGATGGCGGTGTAAAGGGGACTTTATTAGATGTGCTCGACAGAACATTAACACCTATGGGGGCCCGTTTATTAAAACAATGGTTGGAAAGCCCTCTTACGGATATATCTACTATTCAACGACGTCAAGCTGCTGTTGCGGAACTCATATCTCGCAATGGTGAAAGATGCGAAATTCAAAGTTATTTAGATTGTATTTATGATTTTGAGCGTATCGTAGGTCGTATTGAAACAGGTTCTGTATCGCCTCGCGATTTTACATCGCTTCGTGAATCCCTCCAAGTATTACCGCAAATTAAGAATCTTCTTAAAGAATTTTCTGGCCTTTCATTGTCATCTATTAATACTCGCATTGATAATCATGCTGATATATATGATTTATTGAATCGAGCTATCGCAGAACAACCGGCATTAACATTGAAAGATGGTCGCGTAATTCGGGATGGCTATAACGAAGAATTAGATGAACTACGATCCTTAGCAACCAATAGTGAGGTTTGGCTTCAAAAGTTAGAGGATAAGGCTAGAGAAGAAACAGGCCTCAAACTAAAAACAAAATATAATAAGGTTTTTGGATATTTCTTTGAAGTAAGTAAATCTCAAATTGATAAGGTACCGGCCTATTTTATTCGGAAACAAACCACAGTCAATGCAGAGCGTTATATTACACCTGATTTAAAAGAATTTGAAATTAAAATTCTAAGTGCCAAGGAAAAAATTGTTTCCTTAGAACAACAGCTCTATCAAGATTTACGCGATCAAATCAAAGGCGTTATTAAAAAGGTTCAGGAAACAGCTAGAGCTTTGGCAGAACTGGATGTACTTGCATCATTAGCGACTGTTGCCTATGAGTCTAACTACATTTGCCCGAATATCGTTATGAATGGTCAAATTAATATTCGCGATGGTCGTCATCCGGTGATAGAAAAATTCTTAAAAAGAGAGGTTTTTGTTCCTAATGATGTAGTACTCAATCATGATGATGAAGAATTTATGCTTATAACTGGCCCTAATATGGCTGGTAAATCTACCTATATGAGACAAGTTGCGATACTTATGATTATGGCTCAAATTGGGTCATTCATTCCTGCGAGAGAGGCCACTATTTCTCCTGTAGATCGCGTATTTACACGTGTAGGTGCTAGTGATGATATTTCTACAGGTCAAAGTACATTTATGGTAGAAATGAAAGAGGTTGCTTATATTCTTGAAAATGCTACCTCTAAGAGTTTAATTATCCTTGATGAAATAGGACGTGGTACAAGTACCTTTGATGGTTTAAGTATTGCACAAGCAGTGGTAGAACATATTTGTAAACATATTCATGCAAAAACATTGTTTGCTACTCATTACCATGAATTGATACCTTTGGAAGACGTATATCCACGTTTGAAGAATTATACGGTAGCTGTAAAGGAGAAAAGGTAAGGATATAGCCTTTTTGCGCCGTATTATTAGAGGTGGTGCCGATAGGAGCTATGGTATTCACGTAGCAAAATTAGCAGGTTTACCAGCTCAAGTATTGAAAACGAGCGGAAGTGATTCTTGAATCCTTTAGAGGAACAAAATACCGACACTGATGATTTAAATAATCGCGTTATAACATCAGATTCTGTTGTTAAGTATACAAAACCATCTATCGAACAAGATGATTTTGGCAATTTATTCACCCATTCTGTTGTGGATTCCTTATTAGCTATAGATGTGAATACGATGACACCTATAGAGGCGCTAAATGCAATTCATCAGTTACAAGCGGAGGCGCGTAATGGAGGCGGTAAATAATGGCAACCATACATGTTTTGGATGAAACTACAATCAATAAAATAGCAGCTGGTGAGGTTGTAGAACGTCCCCGCATCAGTTGTAAAAGAACTGATTGAAAACTCTATTGATGCTGGTGCTACATCGATCGAAGTGGAAATTGGTGAAGGTGGTAGTGCATATATGCGCATTACTGATAATGGCAAGGGGAATGACAGAAGAAGATGCCCGCCTTGCAGTTTTGCGCCATGCAACCTCTAAGATTCAAAATGTAGAGGATTTATTCGATATTGCATCCTTAGGGTTTAGGGGAGAGGCTTTGGCGAGTATCGCCTCTGTTTCTCATTTTGTTTTGACTACTAGAACTGTAGACCAAGAACTTGGTACACGTATCCTCATCGATGGAGGAACCTTTACTGATTGTATTCCTTATGGTGCAGCACCTGGTACGACAATTGAAGTGAAGGAATTATTTTTAATACACCAGCTCGTCGTAAATTTCTTAAAACTGAACGAACTGAATCATCTAAAATTCAAGACATTGTTGGTAAATTGGCATTAAGTAATCCGCATATTGCTTTTAAATTAACTATTGATGATCGTGTAGCCATCATTACACCAGGATCTAGCTCAATAGAAGATACAGTGGCTGCATTATACGGTTATAAGACCAAGAATGATATATTTCCTATCGCTTATGAAAGTGAACATATCTATATCGAAGGTGTTGTATCAAAACCAACATTGTTAAAAAGCACGCGTATTTGGCAGACGATTATTGTCAATAATCGAGTTATATCAGATAAAACAATTTTGAAAGCCATAGATAATGCGTACCATGCATTATTACCAAAATCTGGGTATCCATTGGTTTTACTACATATAACTGTACCGGCTAGTATGGTGGATATCAATGTACATCCTCGGAAGAGTGAAGTTAAATTCGAAGATGATAAAATCATATTTAAAGCTGTTTATCATGCAATTCTAAATGCCTTAAATAACCCTCTTCATGAACGGTATGAACGTGAATCATCATCGTTTACTCAACCTTTAGAAACTGAATCACAAGGTAGTGGCTATAACTCGTACCAAGCTCCACAAGTTTTGAGTGATCATAATGATACGGCTGAACATATTGCTACAGCCATTGACTATGATAAGGTTTTTGGCGGACGGCGCACTAAGGGATATGAGGTATTACGTCAGGATACACGCGATTTTGTAGATGCCTTAAAAGAAAAAGGGTTTACACCACCAGCTCCAAAAGCGACGTATGAACAGGAAACATTTGAGGAATCCTCATTTACATCAGTTCCCACAGCTTATACTAGCTATACGACGGAAGATAAAGAGAAATTCCATCAAATACAAGAACAGCATATAGAAGATGAGTCTAGAGATATACAAAAATCAGGCTTTTTACCAATGGGGCAGGTTGCATCCTGTTATATATTAGCCAAAAAAGGTGATGATTTATATATTATAGATCAGCATGCAGCACACGAACGTGTCCGTTATGATCGTTTATGTAAATCTTCGGAAGCTATACCAATGCAAAGCCTGCTTGTACCGACTTATAGCAATGCCACAGAGGATGAAATGAATCTTGTTGAGAATGAACAGGACGCTTTGTTGGATTTAGGCTTTGAAGTAGAGCTTGGCGGTCCTAATCAAATCAAATTAGTTGGTGCACCTGTAGATCTAGTAGAAAGTAAAGCTCAGGAAATTTTATCTTATGTATTTACTTTTTTTGCATGACCATGAACAGCCCTACTAAAGCTCAATTGCGTCATGAAATGCTAGCTTATGCATCTTGTAGGGGTGCCATTAAATCTGGACACAATCTTAATATGTACCAAATGACAACACTTATTGAAGATTTATTCCATACAGATAAACCTTATGTGTCCCTCATGGTCGCCCAACAATTATTAAATTTACACCTGATGAATTGGGTAAGTTATTCTTAAGGTCTTAATATGATTATTACTACTTCACAAAAAAAGCGTCTTCAGCGATAAAAAGAAGAAACAAAAAGAATTAGCTAAATCATTAGATTTAGTATATCTAAATCGTCAAAAGAGACCTATTTCTGAACTATTATTAGAGGATACACCTATTGCGGTTGTTTCTAAGAATCAATTGACAATTCATTTTAACGAAGAACAAGAGCATAGATTTCATTTATCTATGGCTCAATTGCGTATTTTACGCTTACAACGTGGAGATGATGACCATCTTGTAAACGCTATAGAATTATTAACAGCTGAATCGTCTAATTCTATATCTATAGTTGATTGTACGCTAGGCCTTGGCAGTGATAGTATTATCATATCCTATGCATTCCCTAATGCACACATTATAGGATTAGAGGCATCATATCCTATATGGCTATCTACATGGTTTGGATTGCAACATTATACTCATGAGGATGTGTCTGTAACAAATGCACTACGTCGTATAGATGCTCGTCATGATAATTTTGAAAGCTTTTTACAGGGGCTACCTAACGATAGTGTAGATATATTATATTTTGACCCTATGTTTGAAGTTCCTATTGAAGAAAGTCCTCAATTTAAACCGTTGCGTGGGCATACTTCGGAAGGTAGAATTACAGATTCTGTGATTCAGGAAGCTAGGCGCGTTTGTCGATTAGGTTTTATTATTAAAGAACGGCCGTTTAGTTCTGTATTTAAAGATTTCCCACCATCCACATGGGTGGGTGGAAAGTATAGTCGTATTGGATATGGTGTTTACAGTGATAAGGGGTTACAATGAAAAAGTTAATAACAATTGTAGGTCCTACAGCTGTAGGTAAAACTGACTTAACATTAGCATTGGCTAAAGGCTATAATGGCGAAGTGATTTCTGGTGATGCGTATCAGGTGTATAAACAGTTGAATATTGGTACTGCAAAGCCGACAACAGATGAATTAGCTGCTGTACCTCATCATCTTATAAACATTTTAGAACCTGACGATGATTACAGTGTTTCTATCTTTCAACAACAAGCCAAATCATTAATAGATCAATTAAATGACAATCATGTTGTACCAATCTTATCTGGTGGCACTGGTTTATATGTTCAGTCTTTGTTAGAAAACTATAATTTTAATGATATAAAGCCTAATACAAAATTAAGAATCGAATTAGATGAGTTATATACTGAATATGGCGTAGATGGATTACGTGAGTATGCTCAGAATTTGGCAGAAAAAGGTGGCATAGAAATTAAATATACCGATAAACATCGGTTGTACCGTGCTATTGAATTGATGACTGCTGGTGATTATAAATCGTTAATAAAGCAAACAAAAGAGGGTTTATCCTATAAAGGCCCAGTTATTGGATTACAACGAGAACGTAGTGATTTATATAATCGAATCAATCGTCGCGTAGAAATTATGTTTGAAAAAGGTCTAGTGGATGAAGTTAAACAATTACTAAAAAATGGAGTAAATCCCAAATTGTCAGGCTTTTAAAGGTATTGGCTATAAAGAGGTTGTTCAGTATTTAGAAGGATTAATCAGTTATGACGCATGTGTAGATTTAATTCAGAAAAATACGCGTCACTTTGCAAAACGACAAATTACGTGGTATAAACGTATGCCGTACATAGAATGGATTACCATAGACTCACAAACAACAGAAGCCGAAATTTATGGTATGGCTTGTAATATAATTGACTCAAGTTTTTAATAAATAAAGGATAGAGAATGACATTAGAAGAAATACGTAGTAAAGCCCTTGAAATGGCTGAACCACAATTTAAAAAGTTTGAACCTATTGCATTAGCAAATACGAAAAAGGTATTAGAAGCATTTAAAGAGTGTCAAGTATCTGACTATCATTTTACAGGCACAACCGGTTATGGTTATAACGATGTAGGCCGTGAAAAATTAGATGAAGTATTTGCCTATGTATTCAAAGGCGAAAAGGCTCTCGTGCGGCCACATTTTGTATCGGGTACTCACGCATTAGCTACTACACTGATGGCTATTATGGGAAATGGCTCTAAAGGAACTGAATTTATCTATGCCGTTGGAGCTCCTTATGATACCATGCAATCCGTTATAGGCTATACTCGTCCTGTTAAGGGTTCATTGATTGAAAAAGGTTTTACCTATACAGAAGTGCCCCTTAACAATAATACCTATGATTTGGACGCTATAGGACAGGCTGTTAATTCCAATACACGTGCTGTGGTTATCCAACGTTCTCGTGGGTATAGTACTCGTGAGCCATTGTCAATTGCGGATATTAAAGCGATCGTTGATGTTGTGAAAGCTAAGAATCCGGAAACCATTTGCTTTGTAGATAATTGCTACGGTGAATTTACAGAGCTTCAAGAGCCATTAGAGGCCGGTGCTGATATCATGGCAGGTTCTCTCATCAAAAATGCTGGCGGTGGTTTAGCACCAACTGGTGGCTATATCGTGGGCCGTGAGGATTTAGTTGAAGATTCATCATATCAATTGACGGCTCCAGGGCTTGGTGATCATATGGGTTCCTATGCTCCTGGCTATCGTCTATTCTTCCAAGGCTTATTTATGGCCCCTCATGTAGTATTACAAGCCCTTAAAGGAGCTGTGTATACAGCTGCGGTAGGTGAATTACTTGGATATGAAGTATTTCCTAAGGTAGATGCAGCGCGTTATGATTTGATTCAAGCCATTAATTTAAAAAATGGCGAGGAAATGGAGCATTTCTGTGTAGGCATGCAAGCTTACTCTCCTGTAGATGCGCATGTGCATCCAATTCCTGGGGATATGCCTGGTTATGAAGATAAAATTATCATGGCTGGCGGTACCTTTGTACAAGGGTCATCTATTGAACTTAGTGCTGATGGTCCTGTGCGCCCTCCATATACAATCTTCATGCAAGGTGGTCTTGTATTTGAACATTCTATGCTCGGCATTTTAGGTGCGGCAGAGGAATTATTAAAACATAGATAATAATTAGAATCTCTTTCTTTGATGGAAAGAGATTCTTTTGTTTCAAATCTTTTCAATATACCTCGTTCTAGGCTATAATATAAGTTGCTATAATTTCATAGCAATACTACTCGGACTTTTACACCGAACTAGTGTTTTACACGTCAGGCTTTCACCCTGATTAGTTTATGATCAAGAGATCATTAAAAGGAGAAAGTATGGAAAAAGTTATCGCTGTAGCTATGAGTGGCGGCGTAGACAGTTCTTTGACTGCTGCAATGCTACTAAAACAAGGCTATAAAGTATTTGGTATTACCCTATGGCTATGGGTGAGTGGGACACCGTATGATGAGGTGCCTCTTGCCGTAACAGATGCTAAGAAAATGTGTGATTTTCTTGGTATCGAGCATCATGTTATCGATGCTCGCGATGTATTCTACGAGAATGTAGTAGACTATTTCGTAAAAGAATATGCTTATGGTCGTACACCAAATCCTTGTGTATTCTGTAATAAAAATATCAAATTTGATTTGATGCTCAATCGAGCCCTTGAACTTGGTGCAACACATATGGTAACCGGTCATTATGCACAGGTTAATTATAATGAAGACACTGGTTTATATGAATTGCATAAAGGTGTTGACCCAACTAAAGATCAAAGCTATGTTATGTATAATATGAATCAACGTATTTTGAGTCATCTTATGTTCCCATTGGGTGGCCAATGTAAAACAGAAACGCGTAAATTAGCTGCTGAATATGATTTGCCAGTAGCTAAGAAACCAGACAGTGTAGATATTTGTTTCTTACCGCATGGTAATTATCAAAAACTCGTAGTAGAAGAAATGAAAACCAAACCAAAATCTGGTAATATTGTTACTGAAGATGGTGAAATATTAGGAAAGCATACGGGTTTATTCAATTACACGATTGGTCAACGTAAAGGACTAGGCATTGCTTATAAACACCCTTTATATGTTATTGGCTTAATGGTGAACGCAATGAAGTTATTGTAGGACCTAATGAACGACTTTTTACAAATCGTATGATTTGTATGTTTTATAATTTCTTAGATGATACAATCCATAAAGAGTTAAAGGCGGAAGGTAAAATTCGTTACGCAGCCAACCCATCGCCTTGTACGGCACGTATCTTAGACGACGATACGATGGAGGTTATCTTTGATGAACCACAACGGGCTATTACACCAGGTCAGTCCGTAGCCTTTTATAATGGCACTCAATTATTAGGAGGTGCTGTTATCGATCGCGTATGTTAGAAAGGAGAATACAAGTTCCTTGAACTTGTTCATATAGTATGTCAACGAAAAAGATTAGAAACTTCTGTATTATAGCTCATATCGACCATGGTAAATCTACCATCGCTGATAGATTAATTGAATATACTGGTACTCTACAAAAACGGGAAATGGAAGCTCAAGTATTAGATTCCATGGATTTAGAACGTGAACGTGGTATTACTATTAAAGCGCAATCTGTTCGTATTTTGTATAAGGCTCAAGATGGTGAAGAATACATTTTGAACCTTATTGATACGCCGGGCCATGTGGATTTCAGCTATGAAGTATCTCGTTCTCTTGCAGCTTGTGAAGGGGCATTACTCGTTGTAGATGCTGCACAAGGTGTAGAAGCGCAAACGTTGGCGAACGTGTATCTCGCTTTAGAACATGATCTTGAGATTATTCCTGTTATCAACAAAATAGATTTGCCTTCTGCCGATCCTGATCGGGTTAAACATGAAATTGAAGATATCATTGGTTTAGACGCATCAGAAGCAGTATTATGTTCTGCTAAATCTGGCATCGGCATTCCAGATATTTTAGAAGCTATTGTAAATAAGGTGCCTGCACCACCAGATAAATCTGATGAACCAACAAGAGCATTGATTTTTGATAGCCGCTTTGATGCTTATAAAGGTGCTATTGCTTATGTGCGCGTAAAGAAGGTACTATTAAGGCAAAAGATACCATTCGTATGATGCATGATAATAAGGATTTTGATGTAACTGAGCTCGGTATCTTTACACCAAATCTTGTGCCTGTCCAAGAATTACCATGTGGTTCTGTAGGTTGCATTGCAGCAAGTATTAAGAATGTAGCTGACTGTCACGTAGGTGATACGGTAACATTAGCTGATAATCCTGCACCTGAACCATTACCAGGTTATCGCAAGGCTGTATCTATGGTATATTGTGGTCTCTACCCTACAGAGTCTAAAGACTACGAAAATCTTCGTGATGCATTAGAAAAATTACAGCTTAATGATGCTGCCTTAGAATATGAAGCAGAAACATCCTTGGCTCTCGGCTTTGGTTTCCGTTGTGGTTTCTTAGGCTTACTACATATGGATGTTATTCAAGAGCGCTTAGAGCGTGAATATAATCTAACACTTATCACTACGGCTCCATCTGTTAACTACAAGGTATATAAAACAAATGGGGAAATGCTAGAAGTGGATAATCCTGCTAAATTACCACCTCCAACGGAAATCGATTATATTGAAGAACCATATGTTAAGGCGACGACCATTGTACCTAAGGATTTTGTTGGTACTATTATGGAATTGTCTCAAGATAAACGTGGCGAATATCAATCCATGGAATACTTGGATGAAACGCGTGTATCCGTTGTATATCACTTACCATTGAGCGAAATCATTTATGATTACTTTGATAAATTAAAATCTGCTACAAAGGGGTATGCATCTCTTGATTATGAATTGATTGGTTATAAACAATCTCCAATGGTTAAGATGGATATCTTGTTAAATGGAGAACCTGTAGATGCATTATCTATCATCGTTCATAAGGATCGCGCTGCTACACGTGGTCGTGCATTAGCTGAGAAATTAAAAGAATTAATTCCTCGTCAAATGTTTGAAATTCCTATTCAAGCAGCAGTAGGCACAAAAATTGTAGCTCGTGAAACTGTAAAAGCTTGGCGTAAAGACGTTTTAGCAAAATGTTATGGTGGCGATATTTCTCGTAAACGTAAACTCTTGGAAAAACAAAAGGCCGGTAAGAAACGCATGAAAGCTGTTGGTTCTGTAGAGATTCCACAAGAAGCATTTATGGCAATTTTAAAGGTAGAAGATTAATATGGAAACAAATCGTAACGATTTGTTTGTACAGCGGGATATGGGGATATACATCCATATCCCGTTTTGCAAACAAAAATGTATATATTGTGATTTTCCAGCGTATCAAAATTTAGAGGAATATTACGATACATATCTGTATGCCTTGGTTCAAGAAATGACTATGTTCGGTGATGCATATCCTAAATCTCGTACTAAACTTGTAGATACTGTTTATTTTGGAGGCGGTACGCCGACGGAATTATCCTTATTACAGTTAGAACAAATTTTGAATACCATTAAAACTACCTATAATGTATCTCCTGATTGTCAATTTACCATCGAATCAAATCCTGGAGAGGTAGATCAGGCTTATTTAAAGGGGCTGCATAAGTTAGGATTCTCTCGTATCAGTTTTGGGGTTCAAACTTTTAATGATAAATCTCTAGTAAGTTTACATAGAAGTCACAATCGTGAGGATGCTATAAATGCAGTTCAATGGGCTTTTAAGGAAGGATTTCAAGATATTAATATCGATTTAATATATGGATTACCGAATCAAACAACTGATGAAATTAATAAAAATTTAGATATTGTTAGTACATTGCCTATTAATCATATTTCTACCTATGGTTTACAAGTAGAACAAGGAACACGATTATATCATTTGGTTGATAAAGGAGTCATTTCTTTACCTGATGAATCAACAGAGGATACGATGTATGACATGATGATGCAAGGGATTCAAGATTTGGGATTTGAGCGTTATGAAATATCCAATTTTGCGAAAGATAAGGCCTATAGTAAACATAATCTAAAATATTGGCAATATTGTGATTATTTAGGTTTTGGTGCTGGTGCTCATTCATTTTTTGATAGTGTAAGAAGAGCTAATAATCGCAATGTCATGCCTTATGCTAGAAAAATAGACTGCTTTGAATTTCCTGTTGTAGATGAGGAAGTTATCGATTCCAAAAGAGCTAGAGAAGATTATTGTTTTTTAAGCTTGCGAACCAAGTGGGGAATCAATACAGTCGATTTTGCTAACAGATTTAATATACGATTAGAAGATATATATGGCTCTATTTTAGATAATTTAATTGAAAAGAATTTAATAATACAAGATGGCGACTTATATTATCTTACGCCAGAAGGTGCTAAGCATGGAAATTATGTGTTTAGTCAATTCATAAAAGAGTAAGATTTCTCATAGTTTCTCAATAAGTAACATGTTAGGATAAATAGGATGATGATGAATATGCATGCTTATTTAGGAGGAAAGATGAAGACATCTGTTATAATACATGGATTACATAATGAATTTTCTTTGGACCAAATGAAAGCATGTATATCATTAGCTGAAAAATACGGTGGTTCCTTTAGACATGTGGTGACTGGTATACAAATTACAGGTATTGATAAGGATGATAAAGAGGCTTTGATTGCTGAGTTACCTGATGGGGTTACTACGGTTATTCATAGAGGTGTCAATTCATTAATTGCCTGTGTAGGTAAAGGAAAATGTAAAAACGGTCAGATGGAGACTGCTGAATTAGCAGATTATATAGAACGTAAACATTATGGTCGTAAAACAAGTCACAAATGTAAAATAGGAATTAGTGGTTGTGGTCGTAATTGTCCTGATTCTATGGTTAAAGATATTGCCTTTATTGGTACATCTCAAGGATTTATGCTCGCCGTAGGTGGTAATACTGGTATGCGCCCTGAAGCAGGGAAAATACTAATGCGTAAATTATCTGTTGAACAAGCAAAGAAGGCTGCTGATATTCTGATCGATTGGTATGCAGAAAATGGGGAACCAAAAGAACGGATGGGGAAATTGTTAGAACGTCTTGGCAATCCATTAGAAAATAAAACTTTATAATTTAACAATAGCTCCTAGTGATAAATTGACTGGGAGCTATTTATATTTCTATAAAACCTTATAAATATAGATAGGCCTTGTCTTTTTGACTATTTTTCCATATCTATTTGATTGTCTTTTTGACCTATTATTCTGTTAAATCACATTGTCTTTTTGACTAAACTTGATTTTATTAGGTTTTTAAGGATAAATTTACTTGACATTTTATTTTGGTATGGTAATATTATACATGCGATTAGCACTCGAATATTTTGAGTGCTAACAAGTGAGGTGTCATTATGGATGAAAGAAAACAACGCATCTTACGAGCGATTATAGAGGATTATGTAAAATCTGCTGAGCCTGTTGGTTCTAGGACGATTGCTAAAAATTATAACTTAGGTATTAGTCCTGCCACGGTGCGAAACGAAATGGCTGATCTTGAGGACTTAGGCTATTTAGAAAAACCTCATACATCAGCTGGTAGAATACCATCGTCAAAAGGCTATCGCTTATACGTTGATTCTATGATGCATCAAGGTCCAGTGGAGAATGAGGATGTGAAACAAATCCATTCTATATGGAATGATACGCAGCTTTCTGGCAATGAAATGTTATTACATATGGCTCGATTAGTTTCTCAAATCAGTCATAGTATGAGCTTATTATTAGCCCCTGGACATGATCAAGCAATGTTAAAATATATACATATTTTACCTCTTGATGCTCACCAAGCTGTTATGGTTGTAATAACTGCAACCGGTGCACTTGATAATGAATTGATGTATTTTACATCACCAGTGAAAGCTGATGAATTACAACGATTAGCTATACAATTTAGCAATGCCGTTCAAAATAAGCTTTTTACGTGATATTACATCGGCTCAAATAAGTGCAATTATCGCACACATAGACGGTTCAAAAATCCGTATTATTACAAATCGGAGAAACCTTATTAAGGGCCATCACAAAGCGACGTTTATTTTTATTCCGTTGGTACTACTGAGTTGTTACGACAACCGGAATTTAAAACGGTTGAAAAAGGTACAGCCTGTACTTTCATTATTAGAAGAACAACAAGAATTAGGTCACATATTGCAAGATAATTCAAACAAACCGATTAAGATTAAGATTGGTTCAGAAAATCAAATGGATGCATTAAGTGATATGAGTCTTATTCAAACTGATTTTTCTCAAGATAATAATCAACTTGGTACATTGGCTATATTGGGCCCTACGCGAATGGAATATAGTCGAATTATTAATATGCTTTCCTATTTGAAACATTTAATGGAAACGATGGCAAGAAATCAAACATAGAAAGGATAAGGCATGTCTGAAGAAAAAATTAAACAAGATGTGGTAGACGAAGAAATCTCTGAGCCTACAGAAGCAACGAAGGAACAATCGGAAGCGCAAAATGCTGAAGAGTCTGTAGTTGATGCAAGTGAGGTGTTAGAAGAATTAAAAGCCGATTTTGATAATCGTTATAAACGCTTACAAGCGGATTTTGAAAATTTTAAACGCCGTACTAATCAAGAAAAAGAACAGTTGGCAGGTTTTGTTAAGGGCGATGTCCTAAAAGATTTGTTACCTGTATTAGATAATTTTGAGCGAGCTGTGCAAGCTCCTGCAGAAGGGGATACAAAGGTATTCCTTGATGGATTTGTTATGATTCATCAAAACTTGATGGCTATGTTGTCTAAGCATGGTTTAGCTGTTATCGATGCAGTTGGTAACCATTTGATCCAAATTTCCATCAAGCAATTATGCGCGTACCATCAGATGAATATGAATCTGATACGGTATGTGAAGTATTGCAAACTGGCTATACTGTGGATGGTCGTTGTATTCGACCAGCAATGGTTAAGGTTGTTGAATAGATTATAAGTATTAGGAGGTCATATATTATGGCAAAGGTAATTGGTATTGATTTAGGGACTACAAACTCTTGTGTTGCTGTTATGGAAGGCGGCGAACCTACGGTTATTACAAACCAAGAAGGTGCACGTACAACTCCTTCCGTAGTTGGTTTTGCAAAAAATGGCGAACGTTTAGTTGGTCAATTGGCTAAACGTCAAGCTGTATCCAATCCAGAAAACACAATTATTTCTATTAAACGTCATATGGGTTCTGACTACAAAGTAACTGTAGAAGGTAAATCTTATACACCTCAAGAAATTTCTGCAATGATTCTTCAAAAAATTAAAGCTGACGCAGAAGCTTATTTGGGCGAACCTGTAAAACAAGCTGTTATTACTGTTCCAGCATACTTTACAGATGCTCAACGTCAAGCTACTAAAGATGCTGGTTCTATTGCAGGTCTTGAAGTACTTCGTATCATCAATGAACCTACAGCTGCTGCTCTTGCATATGGTGTAGATAAAGACGAAGATGGTAAAGTTCTTGTATTTGACCTTGGCGGTGGTACATTCGATGTTTCCATTCTTGAACTTGGTGATGGCGTATTCGAAGTATTGGCAACATCTGGTAATAACCACCTTGGCGGCGATGATTTCGACCAACGTATCATGAACTACCTTATTGAAGAATTCAAAAAAGAAACTGGTATCGATTTATCCAATGATAAATTAGCTGACCAACGTTTAAAAGAAGCTGCTGAAAAAGCTAAAATTGAATTGTCTGGCGTAGCTAGCACAAACATCAATTTGCCATTCATCACAGCTGATGCTACTGGTCCTAAACATTTGGATGTAACATTGACTCGTGCTAAATTTGAAGAGTTAACTGCTGATTTGGTACAAGCTACTATTGAACCTACTCGTAAAGCTATGAACGATGCTGGCTTATCTGCATCTGATATCGATAAAGTGTTGTTAGTTGGTGGTTCTAGCCGTATCCCAGCTGTACAAGAAGCTATTAAAAAAGTATTGGGTAAAGAACCAACTAAAAACGTTAACCCAGATGAATGCGTAGCTATCGGTGCTGCTATTCAAGGTGGTGTATTAGTAGGTGAAGTTAAAGATGTATTGTTACTTGACGTAACTCCATTGTCTCTTGGTATCGAAACAATGGGCGGTGTATTTACTCGTATCATTGATCGTAACACTACAATTCCTACATCTAAATCTCAAGTATTCTCCACTGCAGCTGATAACCAACCATCTGTAGATATCCATGTGTTGCAAGGTGAACGTGAATTCGCAGCAGATAATAAAACATTGGGTCGTTTCAACTTGGATGGCATCCCAGCAGCTCCTCGTGGGGTTCCTCAAATCGAAGTAACTTTCGACATCGATGCTAATGGTATCGTACATGTAAAAGCTAAAGATTTGGGTACTCAAAAAGAACAAAAAATTACAATTACTTCTTCTAGCGGCTTGAAAGAAGACGAAATTGAACGCATGGTTAAAGAAGCAGAAGCTCATGCAGCAGAAGATAAAGCTAGAAAAGAAGAATTAGATGTTAAAAATAATGCAGATTCCTTAGTATACCAAGCTGAAAAAGCTTTGAAAGATCTTGAAGGTAATGGCGATGCTGCATTGTTGAAAGAAGTTGAAGAAGCTAAGGATAAATTGAAAAAATCCATCGAAGCTGGCAACATTGAAGATATTAAAAAAGATAGTGAAGCTTTGGAACAACCTTTGCACAAATTAGCTGAACAAATGTATGCTGCTGCTCAACAAGCACAACAAGCTGCTGGTGATGCTAAACAAGGTGAACAAACAAAATCTGACGATAATGTAGTTGATGCTGATTACACTGTAGTTGATGACGATAAGAAATAAGAAGGGTTGGTAACTAATGGCACGAGATTATTATGACATCTTAGGGGTCAGCAAAAATGCAACCCAAGATGAAATTAAAAAAGCCTTCCGTAAAAAGGCTCGCCAATACCATCCAGATGTAAATAAAGATAATCCAAAGGAAGCAGAAGCAAAGTTTAAAGAAGCTAACGAAGCTTACGAAGTATTGTCTGATGAAACTAAAAAAGCTCAATATGACCAATTCGGCCACGACGCCTTCAAACAAGGAGGCGGCGCTGGCGCCGGTGGTTTCCAAGGTGGCTTTGGCGGTTTCGGTGGTCAAGCTGGTGGCTTCAGTGATATCTTTGGTGATTTCTTTGGTGGCATGTTTGGTGGTGGACACCAACAACAAGGTCCTCAAAGGCAATGATCTTCGTGAAGACATAGATATATCCTTTGAGGATGCTGCCTTTGGTAAATCAATGGCAATCAACATTCAACGTCATGAAGAATGTAATCATTGTCACGGTACCGGTGGTGAACCTGGATCTAAAGTTGATACATGCCCTAATTGTCATGGCTCTGGTCAAGAGGTTGTTATTCAAAATACACCATTTGGTCGTATGCAATCTGCTCGTACTTGTTCTCGTTGTCATGGCTCTGGTAAGGTCATTGAAAAACCATGTTCCAAATGTCGTGGATCTGGTGAAATCTTAGTAAAACGAAAAATCGATATTAAGATTCCAGCTGGTGTAGATAACGGATCTCGTCTACGCGTTTCAAATGAAGGTGAACCGGGTATATTAGGTGGTCCAAAAGGCGACCTATACGTTTATATTTACGTACGCCCTCACAAAGAATTTGAACGAAATGGCAATGATGTTATCAGTCGTGTTACAATTAGCTTTGCACAAGCTGCATTAGGAGCGACTATACAAGTGAATACCTTAGATGGTAAAGTAGAATTGAAGATCCCAGAAGGCACTCAAACGGGAACTGCATTCAGACTTAAGGGCAAAGGTATTCCTTATTTACGCAATCCAAAACAACGTGGTGATCAACACGTAGTCGTTACGGTTCAAACACCTAAAAAATTAACTGAAACACAACGTGAATTATTACTTCGATTTGCCAAAGAAGGCAATGAAGATGTGAATAACTTACAAGTTAGTAAGAGTTTATTCGAGAAAATCAAGGATCGTTTAACTAAATGAACAGCTCTGATGCGTGAATGGTTTGTTCCTGCGCATCAATAGTAAAGGAGCATTTATGCAATGGATAGAAATATCTATTGTCTGCGAAAGAGTAGCCACCGATGAGGTGACTACTCTTTTTGGCGATTATGCAGACAATGGAATTATAGAAGAAGATGTAGATAATCAACCGAATTTAGTACAATTAACGCTTTATGCTGATGCATCATTAGATCCTAACACGATTAAGTCTGATATAAAGGGGCGTCTTAACGAAAGCAATATCGAAATCACATCAATAGATGCACATATGTTAGATGAATCTACGTGGCTCAATTCTTGGCAACAGTATATAGAACCTACAGAAATACTACCTAATTTAATAATCAAACCTGCATGGCAAGAATATGATAATGAACAGAATAAAACTATTATCGAAATCGATTCAGATATATCATTTGGTACTGGTTCTCATGAAACTACGAGAACTTGTGCAGAACTTTTACAGGCCTATAGTAAATCCATGAATTTAGATTCTGTTACTTGTTTAGATATTGGGACTGGGACAGGCATTCTGTTGTTAGTAGCTGCTCATTTGGGTATAAAACATCTTGTAGGTATCGATATAGAAGAATATGCAGCTAAACAGGCAAGAATTAATTGTGATAATAATCATGTCGTAGCTGATATCATTTGTGGTAATTTAGATACTGATTTTAAGGGTACCGCTCAATTGATTTTAGCGAATTTAACAGTAGATCCTTTAAAAATTTTATTGCCACAAATTGGTAAAAAACTTGATGATAAAGGTATTCTCATCATTAGTGGTATTATTGATGATCGGTATGATGAGATTATGCCTTATATTAATAAAGAGTGGCATATTATTGAGGAGCGCATTGCTGGATCTTGGCATACATTTGCGCTGGAAAAACGATGAAAAAGATATTTATTTCTACACCATTAGATGAATCCATTGTATTACCTAAAGATGTGACTCATCATATATTACATGTATTTCGCCATAATATAGAGAAACCAATTACTGTCACAGGTAGCGATAACCGTTGTGGTATCTATCAGATTAATGATGAGATAAATGGCTTAGCACAAGCTAGTCTTATAGAATACATTGATTCTCCTACATCTATGCATAGAACCATATTAGTACAATCTTATTTAAAAGGTGAAAAATTAGAATGGGTTTTACAAAAAGCTACAGAGCTTAATGTTGATACCGTATATCTTGTACCTACATCGAACTGTGTTGCTAAGTACGATGCAAAAAAATTACAGTCAAAATATAGTCGTTGGGAAAAATTATGTTGGAAGCTTCTCAACAATGCGGGCGCACACAGCTACCTACGCTCGTTGTGGATGAGCCACTTTCGAATGTGTTAAATATCGAATCTGAATCTTTAAAATTGGTTGCTTATGAAAATGAAGAGGGCTATACCATTAAAGATGCTTTAAAGGCTGTTAATAGTGATTCTACTAATAGGGATATCTTAATTTGTATTGGCCCTGAAGGGGGCTTTCAAGAGAAAGAAATCAATGATATTATAGAATGTGGTGGACAATCAGTTACATTAGGTCATACTATATTACGTGCTGAAACGGCTGCGATTGCTGCATTATCGATGGTTCACTATGAATTAGAACTATAAAATACTATATACATATACTATATGATGTCTATATAAAGAAATGGGAGGTGCAATGAAAACCGTTGCCTTTACAACTCTAGGGTGTCGTGTCAATCAGTATGATACGGATGCTATGAAGGGGTTATTTTTACAACATGATTATGAAGCTGTTGATTTTGATTCTAAGGCTGATATTTACGTTATAAATACATGTTCTGTTACGAATATGGGGGAGAAAAAGTCTCGTCAATTAATTCGTAAAGCTAAACGTCAAAATCAAGATGCTTATGTTATCGTTACAGGTTGTTATGCACAACTTGATCCTGATGCAATTGCTGCCATTGATGGCGTTAATCTAGTTATTGGCACAAACAATCGCTCTAAAATTGTTGAACTTGTTGAACAACTCGAAACAACAGAACGTCAAATTAATGCTGTTCGCGATATTATGAAAGAGTCTAATTTTGAAGAGATGCCATTATTTGGTAATGAATCTGATAAATCGAGAGCTTTCATGAAAATTCAAGAAGGTTGTAATAATTATTGTGCATTTTGTATCATTCCTTATACGCGTGGGAAACTAAAGTCCCGTAAAGTGGATGATATTGTAAATGAAGCGAAACGTTTAGTAGAACATGGATTTCATGAGATCGTTTTAACCGGGATTCACCTTGGAAACTATGGCGTTGAATTACCCAGGAAGACCTACGCTAGCAGATGTGGTAAAAGCCCTCTTAGAAATTCCAAATTTACATCGCATACGTTTTGGATCTATTGAGTCTGTTGAAGTATCGGATGAACTCATAGAATTAATGGCTACGGATAAGCGCGTATGTCCACATTTACATTTACCTCTACAAGCGGGGTCAGATCATGTTCTAACATTGATGAAACGTCATTATACGCTTCAAGAATATAAAGATTTGATTAAGAATTTAAGAAATCGCATCCCAGATTTATCAATTACTACTGATATCATTGCAGGATTTCCACAAGAAACGGATGAAGACTTTGATGAAACAATGAATACGGTAAAAGAAATTGGCTTTACTCATATTCATGCATTTCCATATTCTATTCGTGAAGGTACACCGGCTGCAACAATGCCAAATCAAGTACCAGAAGCCGTTAAGAAGGCTCGCGTAGCACTTTTAAATGATCTAAGCGAAAAAGGTTTACATGCGTATGCAACATCTCGTATAGGTAAACCTGGTGAAATCCTCATTGAAAAAGAGGAAAATGGATATTATACAGGCTTAACAAATGAATATATTCATGGTAGAGTTAAATCAGATGGTCAACACTCTATAGGTGATCTTATAGGCGGTACTGTGGTGGCTGTTGAAAAAGATTTTGTAATCATTGAATAAGATAGAGGAGGTCCCCATGAGCGACTGCATTTTTTGTAAAATTATTAATGGCGAAATTCCATCAAAAAAAGTATTAGAAAACGATAAATTCTATGCGTTTTATGATATTGAACCTGTAAAAAAAGTTCATGTACTCATTGTTCCTAAAAATCATGTTGCTAATATTGCTCATATTACAGAGAAGAATGAAGACTATGTTGAAGGTTTATTACCATTTGTCCGTGATGTGGCAAAAGAACTTGGTATTTCCAAGGATGGCTATCGATTGATTTTTAATACTGGCGCAAAAGCTGGTCAAAGTGTATTCCACATGCATGCTCATCTATTAGGTGGCGAAGAAATGGGTTGGCCTGAAGCGTAATAGCTTGTAATAGGAAATTATTAATTTTGAAGTAGTAAGACATCAAAAAATATTGATTTGTAATAAAATTCCTATAAAATATAGCGGTATATATTGACAGAACCTAGTGTTCTACATATAATATGTATATGTGCGTAAATAAAATTATCAGCACTTCCCTGAGATTAATTTTGGAGGGAGGGATATAGATGTCTGAAATTAAAGTCGGTAAAAACGAAACGCTTGAAAGTGCTCTTCGTCGATTCAAACGCTCCTGCCAAAAAGCAGGTGTTTTGTCTGAAGTAAGAAAACGCGAACACTACGAAAAACCAAGCGTAAAAAGAAAGAAAAAATCTGAAGCAGCAAGAAAACGCAAATTCAGAGCATAAGATGATTACCCTAATTCTGCCTTTTCATGGCTTCATGAAATCCAGAATTAGGGTTTCTTTATATATTAGTTTCTAAGGTGCTAATATGTATTTAATGATTGAGTCGTATAGGAGGTTCCCATGAGTTTAAAAGATCAATTAAAAGAAGATATGAAAGCTGCTATGAAGGCTCGAGAAGAAGGCAAAATAGCTTTATCTGTTATTCGTATGGTCAATAGTGCCATTAAAAATACAGAAATAAATGATAAAATTGAACTTGATGATAATGGTGTATTAGGCATTTTAGCTAAAGAAATGAAAACACGCCAAGATTCTCTTACAGAATTTGAAAAGGCAGGTCGTGAAGATCTAATTAGTCATGTTAAGGAAGAAATAGCTGTTCTTCAAAAATATATGCCAGCGCAAATGACAGAAGATGAAATTCGCGATGTTGTAAAAAAAGCCATTGCTGAGTGCGGAGATAATGTAAATATGGGTAACGTTATGAAACATGTTATGCCACATACTAAAGGCCGTGCAGATGGTAAATTAGTAAATACCATCGTAAAAGAATTACTAGGTTAATATTCTGGTAAAATTCTATAGAAATTTGTTGACAAGAATTTTCTCACTATGGTAATATGTACTCAAGAAAATAATTAGTCAATGAAGACTCCACTGGATAGGTATGCAGTTTGTATATCTATATTGTTGGAGTCTTTTTTTATAGTTTAGGAGGAACAAATATGGCTACAAAAGAATTATTGTATTACATTCCTGCAGGTCAATATGGTAAAGAAGGTGTTTTATCTCTATTAGAACAACATCCAGAAATTAAATTCGTATCTTTAGTAGGTATCGACTTAGCTGGTAATGATACAGATGAAAAAATCCCAATGGCTGCATTCTTTGATGATTATGAAGCATTCTTTGAAGGCCGTGCTGTTCAAACTGATGGTTCCTCTGTAGTATTGACAAATATCGCTACATTGAACAATGCTCGTGTTGATATGTGGGGCGACCCAAGTGTAAACTGGTTTGTTGATTACAACTACGAAACATTGATGAAGCAACAGGTTTACCAACTGGTACACTTCGTATTCCTGCATTCTTGATGCATAATTACCGCTATGTAGATTCTCGTTCTATTTTGAAACGCAGCTGTGACTATGTTCGTGCAGAATTGTTATCCTTGATCAAAGAAAAAGGTGTACCTGGTATGCCTCATGTGAAAGCTGATGATGTGGTAGATATTGTTTTCACATCTGCTACTGAATTAGAATTCTGGGTAAAAACACCTTCTAAAACAGTTACTAAAAAAGAATTGTCCGTTTCTCAACGTTTGCAAGAGCAATACTGGCAACGTACACACGGCACTGTTCGTACTGCATTAGAACAAGCCGTAGAACGTCTTGATAAATACGGTATGGTAGCTGAAATGGGCCATAAAGAAGTTGGTGGTGTAAAAGCTAAACTTGATGAAGATGGTCATGAATCCGTTGTATTGGAACAATTGGAAATCGACTGGAAATTCTCTGGTAACCCATTACAAACAGCAGATAACGAATTACAAGCTCGTATTATCGTTCGTGAAGTATTCCGTGAAAATGGTCTTGATGTAACATTCAATGCAAAACCAATTATCGGTGTTGCTGGTTCTGGTGAACATACTCACTTTGGCGTAATGGCAAAATTAAAATCTGGCAAACTTGTTAACTTGTTCAGCCCAGAAGATATGAAAAAAGAATCTGCTAGCTCATTGGGTATTGGTGCAATCATGGGTCTATTGAAACACTATGAAGCTATTAACCCATTCATCAGCTCTACAACAGATTCTTTGAATCGTTTGAAACCTGGTTTCGAAGCTCCAGTTTGTATCGTAACTTCCTTAGGTAACGATCCTTCTGAACCAAGCCGTAACCGTACAATCCTTTGCGGTTTGATTCGCGATATCGACAATCCAATGGCTACACGTTATGAATTGCGTTCTCCAAACCCTTATACAAATACATACACTGCATTAGCATTGATTTTCATTTCTGCATTTGATGGTATGAAATATGCCATTACAAGTGGTAAAACTCAAGCTCAATTGGAAGCAGAACTTTCCAAAGAAGCTGGTCAAGATGCAGACTACTTACCTAAAGAACGTGCATTCCGTTCTGAAAAAGATGTATTTGAAGACTACACTCAAGAAGAACGTAACCAAATGTTCGGCGTAGCTCCTGCAACAGTATGGGAAAACATTAAAGGTTATAAAAATAATCCTGAACTTGTAAATACATTGGCACAAGGTGATGCATTTGCTCATGACTTAATGGATTCCTTCATTGCATCCATCTTGAAACGTTGGAAACTCGTATTGGCTCATCGTATCATTCCTGATAATATGGATACAGTACGTAAAATGGTTTCCATTCATACTGATAGCCGCAATAGCATTGATGACAAACGCTTTGCAGAAGTTAATGACTTACGTTTCTATCTTGCAAAAGATAGCGATGATCGCAAATCCTTGTTCACACGTATTGTAGAAGCTTTACAATCTGAGGATTATGATACTGCATCTGCATTACAAATCGAAATGAATGACAAAATGGAAGAATTAGAAGCTAAATACGCTAATTACAGCAAAAACATTTTCTAATCCTTTGGATATGAATAAAGGTCCTACCGAAAATCGGTAGGACCTTTTTGAGTATTATAGAATCATAAATAATTATATTATTCATCATGACCAATATATCTTTTTTTACCAATACTAAACTACATACGAGCACAAAAATAGAGATAGCCCATATGAGGATGTCAAAGGCTGTATCATGGGCAATAATTACAGATCGAACAATGGCCGTAATACCAATATAGAGGAAAAAAAGTCGAGAGGAAAGTGAAAGTTATTTTTAAAGTACTTTACAATCAACGCAATAAACTCGAAATAGAGGAAGAAGGTAATTAATTCTTCAATAAGATTGTAATATGTGCTTTCACCATTAATATTGGCCCATGTAATAACACCTAAATTAATAAGTGAATTGACTAAAGCGATACACAAGGCTATACCAACGCCGAGGAGGGCGATATTTAATAGTTAATAATAGTTTTGAAATTTTAATCCACATACATAACTCCTATGAATAGAAAAAGGCCGTACAAAGTACGGCCTTAAAAAGTAGGCAATCTTAGATATCAGCTTTAATTGCTTCTAATGCTGCGTCAAAATTAACAGCTTGAGTTACTTCTGGTACATATTCAACATATGTTACTTTGTTATCTTTATTGATAACTACAACACCACGGGATAATAGACGTAATTCTTCGATTAAGAAACCATAGTTTGTACCGAAAGAAGCATCTTTGTGGTCAGATAATGTTTCTACTTTATCTACGCCTGCAGCACCGCACCAACGTTTTTGAGCAAATGGAAGGTCCATAGAAATTGTCAATACTACAACATCATCAGATAAACCTGTTGCATCTTGGTTGAACCAACGAGTTTGTGCATCACATACGCCAGTATCAAGAGAAGGTACTACGGAGATTACTTTTACTTTACCTTCATAATCTTTCAAAGTTTTAGGTTGTAAATCGTTAGATAATACAGTGAAATCAGGTGCTTGTTGACCTACTTTAATTTCTGGGCCTACCAATGTGATAGGGTTACCTGCAAATGTTACAACACCAGTACGTTTTTCCATGTTTCATTCCTCCTAAGAGTTTATATACTAAATAGATTAAACAATGTTTCTATGGTTAGTATACCATTTCTATCCATTTTAGTAAACTAATTTTTTCGATATAGTTTGCTATTAATTTTTGGATATAGTTCAGTTTAATGTTTTTGGTAGAAGAATTATGTAGTAAATGGTACGATAGAAAGAAAACAGGAGGTAGTCGATGAATCCATATGCAATTTTCAAGGAATTTTTTCGTCGTGAAGGTATATATTATCTCATCGGATTAACTATGCTAATCGCAATCGATGTAGCTTTTTTAATCGTACCACAATTAATTGGTAGTGCCATCGATACATTGAGTCATAATAAAGAGGGCTTAACCCATTATATATTGTATTTTCATTGGTTTATTAATCATTATTACTATATTGAAAGTTATATCACGTAGAACATTATTAGGATCTATCCGACGCATGGAGTATTTATTCCGCCAAAAATTATGTGCTCGTGCTTTAGAAATCCCTACTACATATTATGATGTTAATGGACCTGGTAAGGTAATGGCTTTGATGACAAATGATGTTACATCATTACGCGTTGCCCTAGGTTTAGGTGTTATGATCGTTGTTGATATTATTTTATATTCTATATTGGGCTCTATCATATTAATTCAAAAAATAGATTTTATGTTAGCCTTAAAGATTATGACACCGGTTATTTTTATTTTAGGTTCAATTTTTACACTAGGCCGGCGTTTACGAAAGAAACAACGTCAGGCTCAAACCACATATAGTGACATGACAGAATTTGGGCAAGAACTATTCCAAGGCATGGATGTTATTCGAGCTTTTAATAAAGAATCGATTATAGGAGGATTGTTTAATCGTATTAACAAGAAAAATTATTCCGATAATATGAGTGTAGCTATTCTTGATGCTATTTTATCGCCTCTAACTATGATTGCGCCATTTATATGTATCAGTATTAGTATGTATATATGTGGTACGTTTAGCCGTAGAAGGCCTTATGACTGTCGGTGAATTCGTTACAATCAATGCTTTTATTATGCTTATTATAGGCCCATTGATTTCTTTGGGTTCATTAGTAGCCATAGTTCAAAAGGGGATGGCCTCCCTTGATCGAATTATTGATTTTATGAGTCTTTCCTGCAGAATGTAATGACACTGATGGTAAACAACTTGGTTTAGGCGATATTGATATAAAATATTTAAATTTTCACCTATGATGAATCTAAATCACCTGCATTACGTCAAATTAATATTACCTTCAAAAAAGGAGAGTTTGTAGGTATAGTGGGTAAGCCTGGCTCTGGTAAAAGTACACTCTTCAAATTGTTATTAGGGACTTCAAAAAGCACCATCAAAGACTATTTATATTAATAATCAAGATATTACGACACTGCCCATTGGTACTGTTAGAAACTCGATTTCTTATGTACCAACGCAATCATATCTACTAAGTTCAACAATTGCTGACAATATTAGCTTCGGCTATGAAAATAAAAATCATATTACCGTTGCTGAAGCAGCCAAAAAAGCTCAATTATATCGTGACTTAGGAAAGGATTTGGAGAATCCATTAAGCGTATTAGCAGAGGAAGGGCGCGATTTATCAGGTGGTCAAAAACAGCGTATCAAATATTGCACGTGGATTTTACAAAAATGCACCTTACTTATTATTAGATAATTGCTTCTCTGCTTTAGATGCCATAACTGTAGATAAAATGTTACAAATATTGCAATCTACAAAGGATAAAACCATTTTATGTATATCTCAACGACTAGAGGTAATCAAGCATGCGGATCGTATCATTGTATTTGATGAAGGTAGAATTTGCGAAGTTGGAACACATGATGAGTTAATGTGTAAAAACGGTTTATATTATCAGATGTATACAGCTCAAAAATAAGGAGGCCCAATAATGAAACTAAAGTATAATGATTGGCGCCTATTTACATATTTAACAAAATATATTAGGCCTTATTTATGGCTACTCATTTTTGGCTAGTATAGCCCTTATTAGTAATCTATTATGCTCGCTTATACGTCCATATCTTTCTAAACAAGCTATCGATTTAGGCTTTGCTATGAAAGATTTGAATACTATTCAGCATTATGCTGGACTATATGCATTAACTGTAGTTGGCAGCATTGTCTTTATTCTCTTACAAAACTATTTACTATCTACATTTGGGCAGAAGATTATTTTTCATATACGCAGTACGGTATTTGAAAAAATTCTTCATAAATCCGCTGAAGATTTTCAGTCTTTGCCTATAGGTAATTGGGTAACCCGTATTACCAATGACGTAGAATCATTGCGTACATTATATACAGATGTATTGCTAAAACTCATAAGCAGTGCATTGATGATTTTGGGCATATTAGCTTTTATGTATGCTATTAATGTGCCCTTAGCAATTGTTATGACCTTGTTGATTCCTATAATGGGGTTTATTATCTGGGTGTATCAAAAATTTTCCAGAAAAGCTTTTAGACAAGTTCGTTCTTCTGTAGCAGCATCTAATTCGAGCATCAAAGAATTGTTGAATTACATATTAATTGTAAAAACTTATTTAGGTGAAAGAAGTATTGAACAACGGTACGATTCTGTTAATCGTGAGTTTTTAAAAGCCGGTATATTTGAGGTTACAACCTTTTCTATTTTTAGACCTCTAGTAGATGGTTTGTTCTTTGTGGCACTCATTGTTATTTTTACAATGACAAATCTATTAGATTCCGTAGCAGATGCAGGTACGGTGTTTGCATTTATACAATATATGGATCGATTCTTTCAACCTATGAAAGAAATTGCTGATAAATATAATTCCTTGCAAAGTGCATTGGCCGGTGCAGAACGATTGATTCCTATTTTGGATGAACCAAAGCGCGAGTTGATAACAACTGTTCCCAATGAATTTAAAACGATTGATACCATCGAATTAAAAGATGTGTATTACTCCTATGATAACAGTGATGTATATGCTTTGAATAACATTTCTTTTACAGTAAAAAAAGGGGAGTATCTTGGTATTGTAGGACTATCTGGTAGTGGAAAATCAACATTACTTTCATTATTGATGGGAATATTGCGACCCTACAAAAGGCAACATTTATATTAATGGTCATGATATTAGCCAATATGATTCTTCAATGATTAGAAATATTATGGGCTATGTATTTCAAAATGCATACTTATTTAAAGGTACGATTCAAGATAATCTTAATTTATATGATTCCTCTATCTCTATGGACACTATTATAGACGCTACTAAAAAGGTCAAATTACACGATATGATTGAATCTTTGCCAGATGGATATCAAACATCAGTAGGATATTTGGGATCGCTATTATCAGATGGCCAAAGCAATTATTAGCCTTTGCAAGAACGTTGATTTTAAATAGACCGATTTTATTGCTTGATGAAGCAACGGCAAATATCGATAGTCATACGGAATCACAAATTCAACAAAGTATTGAAACTATACGTGGTGAAAAAACAATTATAAATGTAGCGCATCGTTTATCAACTGTACAAAAAGCAAATAGAATTCTAGTTCTTTCTTATGGTAAGATTGTGGAAGATGGAACATTTGATGAGCTTATGCAACATAAGGGGGATTTTTACGAGTTATGGAATCACCAAAAATAGATTATATTCAATCGAAAGACAATAAGACTATAAAACATATTATCAGTTTACAACAGCGAAAATATCGACAAAAATTTGGTGAATATATGGTGGAAGGAATTCGTGCTGTAACGGATATAGGAAAAAAAGATTGTTTGCGCTCTATTTTAATTAGAGAATCAAAGCGAAGTGAATTGGAACCACTAGTGGAAAAAGGTTTTACTGTTTCTTCCGTCTATGTAGTACAAGATCCAATATTTGATAAAATTGAGCACTCTGTAAACGGACAGGGTATACTAGGTATAGCGAAAAAATGTGTTAATGATTTGCATTCATTGATAGTAGAGGATGGATTATATGTCGCACTAGATGGTGTACAGGATCCGGGAAACTTAGGTACCATAATTCGTACAGCGGTGGCTGCTGGTGCAAAAGGTATATTCTTGTTAAAAGGAACCGTAGATCCTTATAACGAAAAATGCGTACGTAGTACGATGAGTGCGCTTTGTAATATTCCGATTTTTGAAGATGTAACATTATCTGAATTTTATGATTTCATAAAGGATAATACGATAAAAACCTATGTTACCTCACTAGAAAATGCAAAACCTTATCATACCATTTCATATCCTAAACGAACCATGATTATACTCGGTAATGAAGGAAATGGAGTGTCTAGAGAAATTATTGAAATGTGTGATCAGGCTATTACAATTCCCATGTATGGTGATATAGAATCTTTAAACGTATCAATTGCGGCCGCCCTATGTATGTATAAAGTAAGAGAACAAATTTAATATATTATAACGATACCCTGTCATCGATCATTTTTGATGACAGGGTATATAATTTTCTATAGTAGTATAAAATATGATTATCTATGATAGAAGGGTATATAAATTATGTGAAAACGATATAAAAAGTCCGTTTCCAGTATACAAGTATTGCTATTTTGTATTGATTTTATATACCTGTATTTGTTAAAATAACATATATCTTTTCTGGGTGAACATTGTTTTCCCGTTTTTACGAATAAAGAGGCACGCATATGTCAAAATTAATTATAAATGCTGACGATTTTGGCCTTCATTCAGCTATAAATGAAGGTATTATCGTAGGGCATACTAAAGGTGCTATTACAAGCACATCTATATTGGCAAGTGGTGCTGCTTTTAATGAAGCAGTAGATATGGCAAAGGAATATCCAAAGTTGGGTATAGGTATTCACATAGCTTTGGTGGGAGGAATCGCCCCTGTAAGTGATCCTAGTGAAATTCCTAGTCTTGTAACAACGAAGGTGTTTTTGTTGATAATTATATAGAGTTTATGAAGCGCATATATAGTGGCTCTATTAATTATGATGAAGTGAGAACAGAGATTACAAAGCAAGTTTCTAAAATTATGGAATCTGGTGTAAACGTAACTCATATTGATGGACACCAACATATGCATGTATTACCTAGTATTCTACCTATAGTTTTAGAGCAAGCTATGCGATATAAAATTAAAGCTATACGTGTGCCAAATGAAAAAATAACATTTTTAAATGGCGTGCATAATCCTGTTCGTATTATGGGGAAATGTGGTTTGAGCACCGTGGCTGCTCAAGCATTGCCTAGCATTCGCGACAAGGGGATTTACTTTACACAATACTTCTGGGGTATGATTAATGGTGGTGCTTTAGGAGAAACAGAATTATTATCGATTTTAAAACAAGTTAGCTCTCTATCTGGGGCCCATGAAATTATGACGCATCCAGGCATTAGTGATGAAATTTTAAGAAATCAATATAATTGGGGTTATCATTGGCAAGATGAATTATCTGCTATGACATCCGAAAATGTACGTAGATATATTTCACAACATAATATAGAACTCATTAATTATGGGGATTTATTATGAGTAAGATGATGAGACGCGGCATATTTATGTTTGTCCTACTTTTTGCCGTATCTTTAGGAATCATTTATTATACTATCGATTTAGAAGCCCTTAAACAATAACAACTTTTAATGGTGAATCTTTGTTGCTTGCCATTATTGCACTTGCTTTAGGGATGTATTTTGATGGATTAAGATTGCAGCGCCTTGTAAAAATTGGCGGTTATCATTTATCAATAAAAGCTGTACTTCGGGTTATATTTAGCAACTATTTTATGGCTATGCTCACACCAGGTGCCAGTGGTGGAGCTGTAGCTCAAGTACTCGTATTAAGAAGCTATGATGTCCCGATAAGTAAGGGAACTCCTATCGTATTGATACGTACGGTTTTTTCAATCATGTTTTTAGTCATCATGTTACCGATTGTGTTTTTATATGACTCCATAGAAATACCATATATTTCAAGAGATATGTTATTACTATTTTCCTTCTTGGCCGTCATGGCCACCTTATTAGGAACATATCTTTTACAAACGGTATATATGAGGAAATTCGTATATAATCTAGCACAACGTTTTAAGGCACATAAGACCAAAGATTGGTTGGCGAAATTAGAAACACTAAATCAAGGGCTTGCATTATTGTATAAAAAACCTACTCAATCCTTTATTGTATTTATCGAATCAGGATTAAGTTTATTATGCTTATACTGTATAGCACCAGCATTGATGTTTGCTTTTATTAATGATGTACCAATTATTACGATATTAGATAGAATGATATTGTTGAATTTAATACTTTATTTTGCACCCACTCCAGGGGGAACAGGTATTGCTGAAGGATTATTCATTTTACTTTTTGCACCATTCGTACCGAGTGGCACTGTAGGTATTATAGCTGTGGCGTGGCGTGTGATGGCAGAATATGTGCCATTTTTTATAGGTATGTATGCAGTATTAACTTTATATGGACGTCAGTTTGTTGCTCAGGAAACATCTAATTAATGTAAGGAGAATTAGTATGACAAAACCGAAAAAGGACAAATTTTATTTAGTTCAAGAAGATATTTTACCAGAAGCGATTAAGAAAACGATCAAAGTAAAAGAGATTTTGAAACTAGGTGAAGTAAAAACTATAAATGAAGCTGTTGAGAAAATGGATTTAAGTCGATCTGCTTATTATAAATATAAAGATTATGTATTTCCATTTTTTGAGATTGCTCAAGGAAAAAAATTGTTAGCATTACCGTTTCAATGTCCAATGAATCAGGTATGTTATCAAGTGTTTTAAAAAGCTATAGCCGATAAAAACGGAAGTATCTTTGACCATAAATCAAGATATTCCATTACAGGGTATTGCTAATAGTAGTATTTCTTTCGAAACCAAAAAAACTTGCAAGGTTCCTTTAGAGGAATTATTACATGATATTCGCAATATGAAAGGAATTATTAAAGTAGAAATTTTAGGTCAAGCATAATATAAATGCTATATTGACCAGTCAGAAGAGAGTAGGACCATTATGAAGACCGTTAAAATAGCCTTATTAGGATTTGGTACTGTTTCCCAGGGAACTTTTAATTTATTACAAGATAATGTCGATTTGATTACTAACAGAAGCGGTGTAACTATCGAGATTTCAAAAATATTTGTTCGCAACCCAGATAAATACACAAATATTACACTACCAAGCACTGCACAATATGTGACTAACATTGATGATGTTCTTAATGATGAATCGATTGCTATTGTCGTTGAATTAATGGGGGGCACAACATTTGCGAAAGATTGCGTTGAAGCAGCTTTAAAACACGGAAAAAGTGTTGTTACAGCCAATAAGGATTTATTAGCTGAGGCGGGCCCATATTTATTTGACTTAGCGTATAAAAACAATGTAGATTTACGTTTTGAAGCCTCTGTATTAGGTGGCATTCCAATTATTAGAACATTATACGATTCCCTTGGCGGTAATCGCATTACTGAACTTGTTGGTATCATGAATGGTACTACAAACTTTATTTTATCTAAAATGACAGATGAAGGATTAAGCTACGGGGATGTATTAAAAGAGGCTCAAGATTTAGGCTATGCAGAAGCTGATCCAACTGCCGATGTAGAAGGATTAGATGCAGCTCGTAAACTTGCTATTTTAGCATCTATTAGCTTTAACCGTCGTATATTCTTCGAGGATGTAACTGTAGAAGGTATTACTAAAATTGATACAGAAGATATTTCCTTTGGTAAGGAATTCGGATACAATATTAAACTTATTGGCATTGCAAAAGAATCGTCAAAGGGTTTATCTCTCAATGTATACCCTGCTTTCGTACCATTAACACATCCACTTGCATCTGTACGCGGCTCGTACAATGCAATTTATATCAAGGGTAATGGCATTGATGATGCCATGTTCTATGGACGTGGCGCCGGTAGTTTACCAACAGGCAGCTCCGTTGTTAGCGATATTATGGAAGTAGCTAAAAACGTAGCTTTTGAATCTACAGGACGTTTTAAACCATTCTACTTTGACCAAAAGAATATTTATTCCCCAGGTAAAATACAATCCAGTTACTATATGCGGTTAGCTGTTGATAATAAAACTGGTGTTCTTGCAAAGATTGCTACAAAATTAGCAGAGCAAAAAATCTCTGTTCTTTCGATTGTTCAACGAAATAAAGATCCTGAAACAGCAGTACTTGCTATTGTGACTTCTAAATGTCCACATTCCTATATTTTAAATTTAATTGATTCTTTTAACAGCTTGCGATCTGTGAAAGAAGTATGCAGTGTAATCAGAATTATGGAAGCGTAATATTATGACAACAATTCGTGTACAAGTGCCTGCTACAAGTGCCAATTGCGGACCAGGTTTTGATTGCCTTGGACTAGCATTAAATCTATATAATATTTTTGAATTTACACCTGATGCAAATGCTACATCTTTTAGCTATACATTTCATGGGTATGGCGCTGATTTATTAGAAAAAGAAGATCCTAAAAAAAATCTCATCGGAATAGCTATTGAACAAGTATTTGCTAAAGCACAAGAACCAATACAATATGGTCATATAACTTCAGAAACACTGATTCCGCCATCACGTGGCCTTGGTAGTAGTAGTACTGCTATTGTAGGTGGGCTTTTACTAGCAAATAATCTCGTAAATAAACCACTTTCAAAAGAAGAGTTACTCATCATTGCCAATCGTATGGAAGGCCATCCAGATAATGTGGCACCAGCAATTTTTGGTAATCTTTGTTGCGCTACAGGTTTGAAAGATAAAGTGTTGAATACAGTAATCCCTGTACCAGAATCACTTCATTTTGCTGTAGTCGTACCAGAGGTATTAGTTTCTACAGAATATGCACGATCTGTATTACCAAATCATGTGCCTTTTAAAGAGGCTGTTCAAAATGTGAGTCATGCATCGTTATTTGTAACTAGTTTAATTACGAACCAATTGGATAATCTTGCAGTTGCACTGGAGGATAATCTCCATGTACCGTATCGGAAAAACGTTGATTCCTCATTGTGATAAGGTATTCTCTGCTGCAAAAAGCCGCAGGCGCTTATGGTGCAACTATCAGTGGATCTGGTTCTACCTGATTGCATATACAGATAAAGCTCATGTACAAACAGTAGCTGAAGCAATGGGACAAATCTTTGATTTCCATGGTATTGAGAACAAGGTATATGTGTTAGAGGCAGATACAGTAGGGGCCACAACTATTCAAAAATGTGGTATAATAAATCTAGTTAAGGCATAGTCCAAAAAAAACTTATGTTGGAGGATTCTATGAATAATTTTTAAAACAACAATGTTACTAGCCACTTTAATAGTGATACTAGTATTATTAGGCGATGCTTTTGGCGGCGCTCGTGGAATGATGTTAATGTTCATCATATCTGCAGGCATGTCAATAGCATCGTATTGGTATAGCGATAAGATTGTGTTAGCACAATACAATGCACAACAAGTTACTGCTCAATCAAACCCAAAACTATATGGTATGGTTGAACAATTGGCTAAAAACGGTAAACTACCAATGCCAAAGGTTTATATCATCCCTACGGACGTACCAAATGCATTTGCAACTGGTCGTAATCCAGAACATGCTGCGGTAGCTGTAACAGCCGGAATTCAACGTTTATTAACAGATGATGAATTAGCTGGCGTATTAGGTCATGAATTAACACATGTTAAAAATCGTGATACCCTAATTAGTACTATTGCTGCCATTATTGGAGGCGCTATATCTACTATTGCCCATTTTGGTATGTTCTTTGGTGGTCGCTCTGCTGATCGCGATGATAATGTCAATCCACTTGCGTTGATTGGTATGGTTATTTTGGCGCCTATAGCAGCTGCTATTATTCAGATGAGTATTTCTCGTACTCGTGAATATTTAGCTGATGAGGGTGGGGCTATGTTAAGCAAGAACCCTTTAGGACTTGCATCGGCATTGGCTAAAATTGAAGAATATTCTAAATATGGAACATTACCTAATGCCAATAATGCTACAGCGCATATGTTTATAATTAATCCTATGATGGGTATTGGTGCTAGTTTGTCGAATCTTTTTAGCACACATCCTAGTACTAAGATCGTATTGCTAGATTGAAAAAAACTATCTCTAAATCCACATTATAGATTTTAATAAAAGGGAGGTTTAAAGATGGAAGAAACTTTAGTTCTTATTAAACCAGATGGTGTAAAAACGTCAAATCTGTGGTGAAATTCTTACACGTTATGAACGTAAAAGGCTTAATTATTAAAAGCTATGAAATTACTTCAAACACCAAAAGAATTAGCAGAAGAACATTATGCAGAGCATAAAGATAAGCCATTCTTTGGTGAATTAGTTGATTTTATTACGTCTGGACCTGTATTGGCTTTTGTACTAGCAGGTAAAAATGCCGTTACTTCTGTACGTACTATCAATGGTGCAACTAATCCTGTAGATGCCACACCTGGTAGTATTCGTGGTGACTATGCCTTAACTATGGATTCTAATGTTGTACATGCATCTGATTCAGTAGATTCAGCAGCACGTGAAATTCATTTATGGTTCCCAGAATATAAATAACATATAACAGGAGGTATGGCCATGAGTAGTAGTGTTTATACAAAAACAGGTGATCAAGGTACAACAGGTCTTTATACAGGTGAACGTGTAAAGAAATCTTCTCTTCGCGTTGAAGCCTATGGTACGATTGATGAGCTTCAAGCCTTCTTGGGATTAGCTCGAGCCTATGCAAAGAATGTAAGAGTACAAGCTGAGTTACTCGATATAGAACGTTCCTTATGGACCTTAATGGCTGATATTGCTAGCTTGAATCAAGCACCACAAATAACAGATCAACAAGTAAAACATTTGGAAAAGGTTATCGACCGTTTTGATGCAAAATTAGAACCTCTTGCAGAATTTATTCTACCTGGTGAAAATAAATCTTCTGCCTACTTACATGTATCTAGAACAGTTGCTCGTCGTGCAGAACGTGATTTATGGCGTGTATTAGACGATGGTGAAAGCGTACATGAATCTAATTTGCGATACTTAAATCGACTATCTGATTTATGCTTCATATTAAGTCGTGTAGAAGAAGAAATCGGAGAAGAATAAACAAAAAAAGCTATGTCTTCACATAGCTTTTTTCTTTATTAAGATTGTGTAATTTCTTGATTCAATACATCATGTGGACTTGGATAGAAAAAGAAGATATGAGGAATTTGATATCTAAATTTTTCACGCAATAAATCTGCTAATGTTGTCTCAAAATTTATAATTTTAGATGCATCAAAAGAAAAATCCTCTACTAATACAAACATTTGTGGTTCCACAATAGGTGCATTAGGAGGTAATTCAGAAGGGTCTAGCGGTACATTAACAACTACACGACATGTAGCAATATATCCACCTTGACCATCTTCAATAGCTACACGATAGGTATTTTCCCAAAGGGTAGACATCATTTTTAATTTCATATTCATAATTTCCATAGTGTATCTCCTTTTGTTATACTAATAATGATACAGAAATTATATATACTTGTATAGGTGGTTTATGAAATCTACAATTATTCTATGCTCCGGAGGAGCTCGTAGTGGAAAAAGTGAATTTGCAGAACAATTAGCCTTATCCTTAAAAGGGCGAAAGGCATATGTTGCTACAGGGCAAGCTTTTGATGACGAAATGAAAGATCGTATTAAAAAGCATCAAATTGCGCCGTGGTAAAGAGTGGATTACCTTCGAAATTCCACTATACTTACACAAAAATTGGGAACAAATTAAGAATGTAAGTGATGTCATCTTGATTGATTGTCTTACAATGTTTACATCAAATCACGTCTTTGCTCATGGGGATATCAATACGCAGGAAGATTCTAATCGTATTGAATCTATTATTTTAGAAGAGCTGCGACTATTATTACAGGAAATTAATAACAGTAATGATAAAACTGTTATTTTTGTGACCAATGAAATTGGATTAGGTATTGTACCGGAAAATAAATTGGCAAGATATTTCCGCGATATAACTGGTCGTGTAAATCGAGAGGTTGCTAGTGCTGCCAATAAAATGTACTTAACAATTAGTGGAGTAACCATAGAATTAAAATCTCAGGAGGTTCATATAAATGGCTAAAAAAATCATGTTCCAAGGAACGAGCTCTAATGTAGGCAAAAGTATTTTATGTACTGCATTATGCCGCATTCTTTATCGAATGGGCTATAAAACTGTGCCATTTAAAGCACAAAATATGGCTTTAAACTCCTATGTAACCAAATGGGGTGATGAAATAGGCCGTGCTCAAGTAGCCCAAGCTGAAGCAGCTGGTATTGATCCTATTGTACAAATGAACCCTGTATTGCTTAAACCTACAGGAAATCAGTCATCTCAAGTCGTATTAATGGGTAAACCCGTTGGTGTGTATAGTGCTAAAGAATATCATACCCATTACTCCTTAACAGCTCTTGATAAGGTCAAAGAATCTCTTGCCTTTCTCGATGAAAATTTTGAAATGATTGTTATCGAAGGGGCTGGTAGTCCTGCTGAGGTTAATTTAAAAGCTAATGATATCGTAAACATGCGTATTGCTAAAATGACACAAGCACCTGTATTTCTCATTGCCGATATAGATAGAGGTGGTGCTATTGCTTCTATTGTGGGTACATTAGAATTACTCGAACCAGAAGAACGCGATTTAATAAAGGGGATTGTAATTAATAAATTCCGTGGCGATATTAAGTTATTAGAACCAGCATTGACTTTCATCGAAGAAAAAACAGGTAAAAAAGTAGTTGGTGTTATTCCTGCCATAGAAAACCTTGATATTGATGAAGAAGATTCTGTAGCTTTGGAAAATAAAAAGAATGTAGGTTCTAAAGACATTCAAATTGCTGTAATCCAAACTCCTAAAATCTCTAATTTTACAGACTTTGATGCATTGAACTATGAACCAGATGTATCCGTTCGTTTTGTCGGTTCTGGAGATGTTATTGGTACGCCTGATTTGATTATTTTACCAGGTTCTAAAAATACATTGGCTGACTTAACATATTTAAAAAACTCCGGCTTAGCTAATGAGATTAAAGAGCTCGCAGAAAAAGGAACTCCTGTAATCGGTATTTGCGGTGGTAACCAAATGCTTGGTACTGCTATATATGATCCGCATCACATGGAAGGGGATATTGAGGAGAGTGAAGGTCTGGGTTTAGTTAACTCTACTACAACCATGAAGGATCAAAAAACGACACATCAAGTCACATTTGATGTTGAGAATTTACATTTCCTTAACGGTACATTTTCTGGTAGTGAACTCGTAGGCTATGAAATTCATATGGGGGATACAACACCAAATGATGATACTGTAAAACGTTGTTTTACCATTACTAAACGTAGTGAAATTCCTATAACGGTCGTAGATGGGTTTATCGATGGTCGTCATCAAGTTATGGGTACCTACATTCATGGTGTCTTTTGATAATGATGAATTCCGTCGTTTTATTATAAATCAATTGCGTTTACGTAAAAGGATTAGATGAAACACCTGTTGTTTTCCATTATTTCGAACATAAAAAAACAATGCGTATAATCGTTTAGCAGACATCGTAGAAGAACATTTGGATATGGATTACATTATGACTCTATTAAAGGATAATGGGTGATATTAATGGATTTAAACATTCTCTTAGAGTGGTTTAAACACTACAACTATGTGTGTATTCCAATTTTTGGCATTTATTATTGATACGATTATTGGGGATCCCAATAGTAAGTTTCATCCTGTTGCCCTAATTGGTCGTGTCATATCATTTTTATGAGGCTGTATTTTTATAAAGATACAGATAATGATACAAAAAAACTTTGGTATGGTGGTATTGCAGTTGGATTTATATTGTTAACCATTTATATCATAGCCTCATTGATTCTATGGATTGGTAGTCTCATTAATGAATGGGTAGAATATTTTATTCAAGTTCTCATCGTGTACATTACAATTTCACCTCGTTCATTAGGTGCGGCTGGATTTGAAATTAATAGATTGCTTAAACAAGGTCGTATCGATGATGCAAGACATCGCGTTTCATGGATTGTAGGGCGCGATACAGAAGATCTTGATGAAAGTGAAATCACTCGGGCCACAGTAGAAACGATATCAGAAAATACCATTGATGGCATAATTTCACCACTATTTTTCTTTATATTAGGTGGTCCTATAGGAGCTATATTATATCGCACAGCTAATACTATGGATTCCATGTTGGGATATAAGAACCAAAAATATATGTTCTTTGGCCGTGTGGCGGCTCGTTTAGATGATATATTAAATTGGATTCCAGCACGACTAACATTCCTATTATTAGTTATTTCTGCCTTTATATTACGATTTGATGGCAAATCCGCATTTCGTATTGGTCTTCGCGATGCCTATAAACATCCTAGCCCTAATGGTGGCTATGCAGAAGCGCCTGTAGCAGGGGCATTGCACATTCGCCTAGGCGGTTATAACCAGTACTTTAAAAAGATGACGTTTCGTGAATATATGGGTGATGCATTAGAAACGCTACATCGACTACATATTACTCGATGTATATATATGATGTATGTGTCAACAATACTTATGATAATCATCACCACCATAGTCGCTTATCAATTTATGGAGTAATACATAGATGACACCTTTCTTTATAGCTTTACAATTTCTAACTAGACTAAAAATAGTAAATCAAACAGAATGGTCCATGGAAGATTTTGGTAAGTCTGTTGCTACATTTCCTTTTGTAGGATTGATCATCGGTATATTTTTAACCCTAATTTATTTTATATTCTCTCAATTTTTGTCACCTATGCCATTAATGCTTATTATCGTTATCAGTGAATTTTTGTTCACCGGTGGCTTTACATGCTGATGGATTAATGGATACAAGTGATGGACTTTTTTCTGGCCGTGAAAGAGAGAAAAAACTAGAAATAATGAAGGATAGCCGTGTAGGTTCCTTTGGGGTTGTAGCTTTTGTATTTATCACATTGTTAAAATGGCAACTGTTAACTGCAATTCCCTATACCTGAATTTATACCTATTATACTTGTAATGATGCCTCTCATGAGTAGATACACATTGATTTTAAGTATTCGCTCTTATCCATATGCTCGCAAAATCGGGTATGGGACAGGCCTTTGCAGTATATGCACCAAAACATGTCATTACATGGAGCACGATTTCTACTTTCTGTATGCCTATTATTATTTGTTTACTTTTATCATTACTATATGCAATCGCTTTAGGTATAACAAGTATGCTTTCGATTCCATTTATACCATATAGTATAGCTATCTTTTGGTTTAGCATACGCTTTGGTTGGTTTAATGGAAATCAATATTTTCTCGATGATCGTTAGCTATATCATTAACTCGTATTATCAATCACTATATAGTTAAACAACTAGGTGGAACGACTGGTGATACATATGGCTTCGTTGTTGAAGTAACAGAGGTCTTGTTGATATTAGTATATATAATTACGTTGACATTATTATCTTCTGTTGTGAAAGCTCCTATTCTTTAATCATTTAATTATACATAGATTGTTTTATTGTGTAAGGAGGATTTAGTGACTTATTATGTTCGTGCACCAGGCACTTGTGGGGAATTTATCCAAGGGGCCATTGATGGACAATCATTTCTTGTGACATGTCCAATCAATCGCTATTCCTATGCACTGAGCCAGGTAACACATCCATTACCACACTATTATTGCTCCTTACAACCTAAGTCTAGTCAAGCTCGCAACTTAGTAAAGGATATTTTACATATTCCCAGCTGTGACAATACTGCTATCTATATAAGATCAGATATTCTTCAAGGAAAAGGAATGGCATCTAGCTCTGCGGATATAGCAGTAGCCGCAATGGCCACTGCTTTATCATGTAATAGAGCATTAACACCAAAAGAGCTAGAAACCATTTGCTTATCAGTAGAACCAACGGATGCTGCTTTTTACCCTGGAATTACACAATTTGATTATATAAATGGGTCCATCTGTAATTTTTTAGGAACGTGTCCGCCTTTAAAAATACTAATTTTTGATGAAGGTGGTACTATTGATACCATCTCTTTTAATCAACAAAAAGATTTATCCCATAAAATACAGGAGAAAGAGCCTATCATTAGAGAATCACTAGAGCTCTTCAAAAAAGGTCTAGAAACACATGATATTACGTTGATAGGACAGGCCGCTACATTGAGTGCCTTTGCTAATCAACGTATTTTATATAAACCAAATTTATATGAATTTCATGACATTGGTAATGCTTTTCATAGCGTCGGTACAATCATTGCTCACAGTGGTACAATAATGGGACTATTATTTCCAAGTGATTATACGGCTATCGATGAATGTAAGCGATACATCGAAAAAAAAAAATTACCTACCTTACAATATATTGATATTGTGGAAACAACAAATGAAGGACTAACATATATAAAACGATAAAGGAGGATCTCCTATGCCAGATACACATGGCGGAAATATCTTTAAATTTTCTCATGACCACAAAATAAATCTATCTGAAGTAACTGATTTTAGTGCCAATATTAATCTATTAGGACCTAGTCCAAAAGGCTTAGAAGCACTAAACGAACGGTTGCGATATATATCTCATTATCCAGATGTTACAAATGATGATGTTATGAATACTATTGCCGATGTATATGGTATAGAAAAAGATTCTATACTTCTTGGTAACGGAGCTGCAGAGCTCATCTATGCAGTTGGACGATTATCTGGATTTACAGGGGCTTTTGTTCCTGCGCCTGGCTTTCTCTGAATACCAAGCCTCTATGGATGCTGCGAACATACCGGTAAGGGAAATTTTTTATCGTCAGCGACAAAATGATGATGGCACCCCATATTTTGAAGTACCTTATTTAGCATTACAAACATTTGCTGCTGAATTAAAAGGTCAAGATGGACGCATTATCGTATTTTTAGGTAACCCTAATAATCCAGATGGAACATTGTTGGATAAACAATCAATCAAGGTATTAGCACAAATGTTAAAAGATGCTAATAGCTTACTTGTTATCGATGAATCGTTTATTGATTTTATTGGTAATGAATCGTTACGAGACAATAGCCACTCTATGCGCGAGCTCATTAATCAATATGACAATGTAATTATCGTACATTCTTTTACAAAATTTTATGCTGTACCAGGACTTCGTATTGGTGCAGTGTTCGCCAATCCTACATTAATACAAGAATTGCGTCAATATATTCCTGCATGGTCTGTAAATACATTGGCACAAGCTTATACTGAATCCGCACTAACCGATACTAAGTATATTAACGATAGTAAGATGGTATTGGCTAATGAAGCAAAGTATATGTATGAATCATTATCTGCTATTAAAGATTTAGTAGTCTATAAGCCATCTGCCAATTATATCTTAATGGAAATTAATGATCCTGATATTACAGTTACAGATGTACAAACTAGATTAGAAAAACATAATCTATTAATTCGTAGCTGTGCTAATTATAAAGGGTTAGGTCCAAAATGGATGCGGATTGCTATAAAAGATCATGCACACAACGTGGAACTTATTCATTTATTAAGTACCATATTTGAGAAATAGGAACACAACATGAAACATTATATATTATTAGACATGGCGAAACAGAATGGAATAAGATAGGTCGCTATCAAGGCATAACCGATGTTCCTTTGAATGATAATGGAATAGCACAGGCAAAAGCTTGCGCTAATGCATTGAAGAATGTACATTTTGATCGTATTTTATCAAGTGACCTATCTAGAGCCCTCGTAACAGCAGAAATGATTCGTGGTAATCGAAATATCGATATTACAATAGATCCTCGGATGCGAGAAATTGATTTTGGTGACTGGGAAAAATTATTGTTCTCAGAAATCGAAGAACGATGGCCAGGCCTTATTGATCAAATGTATCGACAACCTGATATTGTCAAGCTGCCAAATGGAGAAAGCTTTCAAGAAGTACAAAATCGTGCATGGGATGGTCTTTCAGAATTTATAAGCCAAAATGATGATGACGAAACAATTTTAATAACTTGTCATGGTGGGACGATTCGTACACTTTTATGTAAAATGCTTGATATTCCCATTGGTCACTGTTGGAATTTCAGCCAAGGTAATACAGCAATTAATCGCGTATTTTACAATGGTATGGGACCATCGGACCATAATATTTTAAACTTATTAAATGATACTGCTCACGTAGATAACTTAAGAGGGCATGTATAATTGATTCTTTCAAACACTATGAAAGAGGAATTAAGATGCGATTAGATAAACTATTAGCCAATAAAGCCTTTGGTAGTCGCAAAGAGGTTCACCAAATTATAAAGGGATGGACGTGTTACTGTAAATGGTGCTGTTATCCTAAAAAAAGACCAATCCATACATATAGATGATGATATCATTGCAGTTGATGGCGTACAAATATCAACAAAACAACAGTATTATATTAAATTTCATAAACCTGCTGGATATATTACGGCTGTAGAAGATCCTACGCATCCTGTAGTGATGGATTTATTACCACCTGAGTTTAAGAAAATGGGTGTATTTCCTGTGGGACGCCTAGATAAAGATACAGAAGGTCTATTATTACTCACAAACGATGGTATTTGGGCGCATTCTATCATTAATGGGACACAAACATGTACCGAAGGTATACTATGTGGAATTTAATGGTAAACTCACAAAAGAAGGTATTGAACGTATAGAAACAGGGATAGTATTAGGGGATGGAACCCAATGTAAACCGGCTAATATAGACGTTCTTTCTGAACAGTCTCTACATATAACCATTGAAGAAGGCAAGTACCATCAAGTTAAACGTATGATTGGGGCCGCTGGAGGCGAAGTTACCTATTTAAAGAGATTGTCCATAGGTCATATTACATTAAATGGCATTGAGGCTATTAATACATATTCAGAAATAGACGACCAAGATGTAGTAGACTTTAAAAATAGCATGAAAATCTATTCAATATAGGCATTTTATGGTATTATAAGGTGTACTTTATAGACTAGGAGCATGATTATGAACGGATTAAATCAGCTACAAAAGTATATTAAAGAACAAGAATTAACTGGTGTCGTTTTAATTGACCCTATAAATTTACATTATTTTGCTGGTTTTACAGGTACCACAGGATTTGCTATTGTCACACAAGATAAAGCATTCATGATTACCGATTTCAGATATACAGAGCAAGCCACAAAACAATGTGAAGGCTATCAGGTTATTCAATATGAAACATCAGTTATGGATACTCTTGTAGATATTTTTAATGACAATCACATCCACGATGGTCTCTTTGGTATTGAAGGAAAATATATGCCTGTTGATACATATGAAACCTTATGTGATACTTTAGATGAACGCTTTAATTTTACATCTATCAATTTTGCAAAATTACGTGCTGTAAAACGAGAAGATGAATTAGAATTAATGCGTAAAGCTGCTAAAATTGGAGACGATGCATTTGCAGCATTATTACCGCAATTAAAGGTGGGTATGACGGAGAATGACGCGCGTATCATACTCGAATCAGAAATGTTAAAACGAGGTTCAGAGGAACCTTCTTTTGCAACAATTGTAGCATCCGGCAATCGCTCTAGTATGCCTCATGGTGTGGCTAGTGATAAGATTATAGATGCCGGTGATTTTATCACCTTTGATTTTGGCGCCGTGTATAAAGGGTTTCATTCAGATATGACTCGAACCGTCGTTATGGGCCCCGCATCAGAGCAACAAAAGAATTTGTATAGTATAGTTTTAGAAGCTCAAAAACGAGGTGTTGCAGCAGTTCGTGCAGGAATTACAGGCAAAGAACTTGACGCAGTATGTCGTGACTATATACGAGAACGAGGATATACCAAGGAGTTTAATCATGGTACGGGACATGGTGTGGGTCTAGAAATCCACGAAGAACCAGTGGCCAATGCAAAGTCCGATACGGTATTTTCCGAAAATATGATCATTACGGTAGAACCAGGTATTTATCTTTCTGGTGAAATCGGATTGAGAATAGAGGATAGTGTTATTGTTAAAGCTGATGGCTGTGAATTATTAACACATAGTCCAAAAGAGTTAATCGAAATAGGTATTTAGAAGGAGAAGAGTTAGATGATTTCCAGTAATGATTTCCGCCCAGGTGTAACCGTTGAGATCGACGGTAATGTATGGCAAGTAGTTGATTTCCAACACGTTAAACCAGGTAAAGGTGCTGCATTCGTGCGTACAAAAATGAAAAACTTGCAAACTGGTTCCGTAGTAGAACGTACTTTCAACGCTGGTGAAAAAGTGCCAAAAGCACATGTTGACCGTCGTCGTATGCAATACTTATACGAAGCTGATGGCGCATACACATTCATGGACAACGAAACATATGATCAAGTGGAATTGAATGTTGAACAACTAGGTGATGCTAAAAACTTCCTTCTTGAAAACATGGAAGTATCCATCATGTTCTTCCAAGGTATTGTAATCGGTATTGACTTACCTGTAGCTGTAGAACTTCGCGTAGTTGAAACTGATCCTGGTATCCGTGGCGATACTGCAACAGGTGGTAATAAACCAGCTGTATTGGAAACAGGCTACACTGTAAAAGTACCTCTCTTTATCGAAGTAGATGATGTACTTCGTATTGATACTCGTACTGGTCAATACATCGAACGTGCCTAAAACTATTTCATTGATATAGTGGGCCAGATCTTTTAAATGTAATATAGTCCCCCATATATCTTTGTTAAGCTGAGCACTTGTCGTCTATGTCATTATATAGGGACAGGTGCTCTTTTTTGAAAGAGGCCTATATGACTAAGAAAAATACTGAGTTAGAAACTGGTAAAATTAAAATCGCAGACAATGTATATGCTACTATTATTAGTATGACCGCATTAGATACTAAAGGAATCCATCATATGAGTTCTACCTTTAATGATGGGGTTAATACCTTTTTTGGACGTAAAAATGCCCATGAAGGTGTAAAGATTTCCTTTAACGATGACGGAGCAATTTCAGTTACATTATATGTGAGTATCTCCTATGGGTATCGCATACCTGATATTGCACTGCGCTTACAAGAGCGGATTAAAACTGCACTCGTCAATTACACAGAAATAGAAGTTGAAACAATTGACATCGTAGTCCAAGATATTATTTTTGATGATTTTACACCTGAACCAATTCAGCGTAATGAATAATAGGAGGGCCTATGAGTCAAGACGATAAATTAAACTATGGCTTAGATACAGCAACAGTAGATATTGCAGATTCCGTCATCATTGATGTTGCTATTAAGCCCTTAAGTACAATTCCTGGTATTCATTCTTTAAGTCCACGCTTATATGATGAAATTGTTGATGGTATAACGAACGCTTTTGGACAAAAAAATTTACCAGGCATTAATGTAAAGCATAGAAAAGGCTTTATCGAAATTAATGTGTATATCCGTTGTCTATACGGATACAATGTAATAGATATAGCAAAACAATTGCAGTCTGAAATTAAACAAACACTAAAGAATACGCTTGACCTTGATCACGTAAAGGTTGATGTACATATTGAAGGAATTATCAAAGAATAAGGAGACAATATGTCTAAAAAGAGAAATAGACGTGAAGCACGTCAATATGCATTCCAAGTTCTATACGCTAATGAATTTCATACCTCTAATGATGATGTGATTTTCCCAGATGGAGAAATCTCGTTGTCTATGGATATTGCTTATGCAAACCAAATAATAGATGGTGTGTTATCCCATCTTGAAGAAATCGACACAATACTTGAACCATATTGCACAAAACGGAAATTTGTACTTATGGATAAAGTAGACCGCGCCATTTTACGTCTTGCGATTTGGGAGCTCAACTACAATAGTGAAGAGGTATCTCCATCTATTGTTATCAATGAGGCTGTACAATTAGCAAAATCCTTTGGTTCTGATGCATCCTATAAATTAATCAATGCGATTCTAGATGCTTATAATAAGAGTAAATAATGAAACGATATTTTCTAGGAATTGACACAAGCTGTTATACGACGAGCTGTGCCATTATTGATGATGAACTAAATATAGTAGGGGAAGCTCGAAAAATATTAGATGTAAAGCCAGGAATGAAGGGACTTCAACAATCTAATATGGTGTTTCAACATACAAAGGTATTGCCTCGTCTTATCGAAGAATTACCTCAAGTTCCATTATCGGGTATTGGTGTTAGTGCTTTTCCTAGACGCTCTGATGATTCTTATATGCCGGCCTTTCTTGTTGGTCATGGTTTTGCTAGAGCACTAAGTCATATGATGCAAGTACCAATGTATGAATTTGCTCATCAAGAAAATCATATTTTAGCAGCCCTAAGGGAAATTGGTCATGTCCCTACGCTCCATTCTATAGCTTACATCTTTCTGGTGGTACTACAGAACTCGTTTTAACAAAATATAAAGGTAAGGGGATTTTTGAAAGCTCTATTATCGGTGGTTCTAAGGATCTACAAGGCGGACAATTTGTCGATCGTGTAGGTGTTGCATTAGGTATTCAATTTCCTTGTGGTAAAGAATTAGAACTGCTTGCTTCACAAACAGATACGTATGATCCGCTACCTTCCTCTGTTAAAGAAGGATGGATTAGCTTTGCTGGTCCTTGTAGTGCTGCACTGCGTAATATCGAAAAAGGGGCGTCACCTGCATCTATGAGTAAGGCACTATTTAGTTGTATAGGAAATTCTCTGGAAAAATTATTAACCTATCATCTCAAACATACACCAGTATCAACATTAATTGCCGTTGGTGGTGTAATGAGTAATTCTATACTACGCAATCGTCTAAATGGTTTTTGTCATAAGAATAACGTAACTGTTCATTTTGCAAATCCTAAATTCTCTGTCGACAATGCTACGGGAAATGCTTATGGAGCATTTTTAGCAGCACAAAAGTAGGTATATCGTGAATGTATTGAGTATTACCCAATTAAATAACTTAATAAAACGAACAATAGATAGAGAGTATCTACTAAAAAATGTCTATGTTAGTGGTACCATAACAAATGCTAAGCGTCATAGTAGTGGCCATGTGTATTTTTCCTTAAAGGATGAAGAATCATCTATAGATGTAACGATGTGGTCTAGTACGGTTCAAAGTAAAGGTCTCGTTAATGCATTCCAAAATGGATTATTAGTAACAATCAAGGCATCCGTTAATTTCTATAACAAAATGGGCCGTTTAAATCTTATCGCATCGGATATGCAAGTTGGTTCTAAAAGCCCATTACAGCTTGAATTCGATGCGCTGCAAAGAGAATTATCCGCATTGGGCTATTTTGATGATGCTCATAAACAACCAATACCAGTTCTATCAAGTTGTATCGGTATTGTCACATCCTCTACAGGTGCTGTTTTACACGATATATTACATATTAGTGAACATAGAAATCCGCTTATGCAATTTAAACTATTTTCCGTACCAGTTCAGGGAACAGCTGCTGGTCCAATCATAGCGAAAGGCATTGAAGCGGCTGATAAAGATCCCGATGTAGATGTTATCATCGTCGGTCGTGGCGGCGGTTCAATGGAGGATTTATGGTGCTTTAACGATAGAGTTGTTATTGAAGCTATTTACAATGCATCTACACCTATTATTTCTGCAGTTGGCCATGAAACAGACTATACATTAGCGGATTATGCTGCTGATATGCGCGGTGCTACACCTAGTCACGCTGCAGAAATCGCAGTGCTTCCGTTGACTACATTGCAACAGAATTTACAACAAAAACTTGATTATTTACAGTATGTAATGGATCAAACATTACAGCAAAAACGTATTGAATTAAGTACAATTTTCAATCGTCGCCTTGGATTTCCTGCATTACAATTACTGCATAAGCAGAATTCGCTCCTACAATCCTATAAGGAGAAATTGCAATCCCTAGCATCACAACGATGGCAACAAGAAAAACATAAACTTTCACTATTAACACAAGAATTATCACTACAAAATCCAATCCATTTAATGGTGAAAGGCTATTCTAAAATAGAAAAAGAGGGACATACCATAAGTTCAATTCAAAATATAGCCAAAGGAGATGTATTTAATATTACATTGCGTGATGGTTCTATAAAAGCAGTTGTAGAGGAGGTAGTACCGGATGGCAACATCACTGAAAAGTTATGAAAAAAAATATAAAGCTCTTGAAGATATCGTTCGCCAACTCGACGATGGTGAATTATCTATGTCAGAGTTGTTAAATCAATATAAAAAAGGCTTAACCTTAGTGAAAGAATGTGCAGATATGCTGGATTCTGTGGAAGGTGAAATCCAACAGATTATCGAAGAGGTACGCATCGGAGAGTAATGAGCTATGTTAAAGACATATTTAGAAACTAGCAAACAATCGATTGAACAATGGTTAAGTACCGTATTACATTCCCCTATACCAGAATATAAACGTTTATATGAAGCTATGAACTATAGTTTATTACAAGGGGGGAAGCGAATTCGTCCTATCTTAACCAAAGCTGTTTTAGATGCAATGAAGGTTGATGCATCATTATATAAAGAGTTCTTATGTGCATTGGAATGTATTCATACATACTCACTAATTCATGATGATTTACCAGCCATGGATAATGATGATTATCGCCGAGGCAATTTAACCAACCATAAGGTATATGGAGATGGTATGGCAATTTTAGCAGGTGATGGTTTATTGACCTATGCATTTCAACTTTGTAGTGAAAATACAACCGCATCAGCTGAGCAAAAAATCAAGGCTATCCAATGTTTAGCGACCGCAGCTGGTCCTGAAGGCATGGTAGGTGGACAAGCTTTCGATTTACTATCTGAAGGAAAACATATCCCACTAGAAGAATTAAAAATTTTGCATAGTGGAAAAACAGGCGCTTTATTTAATGCGGCTATTGAATTAGGGCTTATCCTATCTAATGCTGACCAAGCAAAATATGCAGCCTATATGACATATGCTAATTGTCTCGGTTTGCTATTCCAGATTACAGATGATATTCTTGATGTAACGGGAACCATTGAAGAGTTAGGTAAAACACCTGGTAGTGATATACGACAAGATAAATCTACTTATGTTTCATTATTGGGTCTAGATGAGGCACGTAATGAAGCGCATGCAGTAGCACAAAAAGCACATGCTGCTTTAGCAACAATAGAAGATGATACTCACATACTAAGTGCTATTATTGATTATTTAATGGATCGTACACATTAAACATTAAAGGATGAAGTTATATGTACCATATTTTAGAGGAAATTTGTCATAATTATATAGCGCAAGCGGCATTTTGGGGCTGGTTTTCAGCACAAGCCATTAAATTCTTATGGCAACTTGTCCGTTATCGTACATTGCGCTTTAGAACGTTTAGTAGGTTCTGAGGGATTCCTAGCTCACATACATCCTTTTGTTATTTCCACTACTGCCGCATTGTACTTTAAAAATAATGGTATTACTGATATATTTGTGGTAGCATTAGTATTTTCCATTGTAGTCATGTATGATGCATCTGGTGTACGTCGCCAAGCAGGTCGCCAAGCACAAATATTAAACCAGATTGTGGAGTATTTTAGTAAACGAAATATTCCTGTTATTTTAAAAGACCGAGAAATTGCATTAAAAGAGTTACTAGGTCATACGCCAGTTGAAGTATTCGGTGGTTTAGTATTAGGTATTCTAATAGCTTATATTCAATATTTCTATGTATATAATGGTGTCATATGAGTAATAAAGAACGTTTAGATATTCTCCTTGTTAACCGAGGCTTATTTGAAAGTCGCGAAAAAGCAAAAGCTGCTATTATGGCTGGTCAAATCTTTATGGATACAACACGAATTGATAAGGCTGGTACTAAAATTCCTGTAGATGCAAATATTACAGTGAAAAGGTAATACCTTACCATATGTAAGTCGTGGGGGGCTGAAATTAGAAAAAGCGATTCAAATATATCCTATTGATCTAACTGGTGCTGTTATGATTGATATTGGTGCTAGCACGGGTGGATTTACAGATTGTGCATTACAAAATGGTGCATCCAAGGTGTTTGCCATTGATGTAGGCTATAACCAATTAGCTTGGAAACTACGCCAAGATGAACGCGTAATCAACATGGAAAAGCAAAATATACGCGCGGTTACTGCAGAACAATTAGGTGAGCTAGTAGATTTTATTTCTATTGATGTAGCTTTTATATCTCTCGATAAGGTGTTGCCTGTAGCGACAACACTATTAAAGGATACAGGTTCATTAGTAGCTCTCATCAAGCCTCAATTTGAAGCCGGTAAAGAAAAGGTCGGCAAGGGAGGTATTGTTCGAGATAGAGCCGTACATGAAGAGGTGCTTTCACGTATATTACAAGTTGCTTACGATTGCAAATTGTATCTACATGGATTAACCTTCTCACCAATTAAAGGAACAGAAGGCAATATTGAATTTAGGATATTTTACTAAATCTGAAGAAGGGGCATTATCTATAACTGATGAATTAATTACAGCAGTTGTAGATGAGGCTCACACGCTATAGGAGATAGATATATGCGTATTGGTTTTTTTCCTAATATGGGTAAAAGTACAATCATGGCCGTTCTTAAAATGGCAGCTCATATCTGTAGAGAAGAGCAAATAGAAGTATATTTACCAGATGATCTTGAAAGACCTGATACTTACAAGGTATTACAAATACCAAAGGAAAATGTACTTCCTAGACCAGAGATTTTTAAACATATTGATGTAGCATTTAGTTTTGGTGGCGATGGCACCATCATCCATTTAGCACGTCAAATTTTCTCTTATAATATACCTGTATGTGGTATTAACTTAGGGGAACTTGGTTTCTTAAATCAAATTGAAGTCCATCAATTACAAAGTCATATTAAACGCATTGCTCAAGGTGATTATACAATTGAAAAACGAGGCCATCTTCATGCCTATATAGATAGGGAAGACGGAACAAGAGAAGACTTAATCCCAATTATTAATGAAGTCGTTATTACACGTGCTGAACCAGCTAAAATGGCGCGTATCAATTTAGCTGTAAATGGACAACATACGCAGATGTATCCTTCTGATGGACTGATTATTTCATCAGCTACAGGGTCTACAGGATATAATTTATCCGCTGGTGGTCCTATTATGAAGCCAGATAATCGATCTATTATTATAACCCCAGTTGCGCCACATTTAATTCAAGGTATCTCTATGGTCTTAGAAGAACATGATACCATTCAAATTACAATGCCTAATCGTGAACCTCAACTGCATATATGCATAGATGGTACATTTGACTATTCATTTACTAACAAAGAAGCTTTACATATTTCATCGAATCCTGTGTATTGTTTATTTGTTCGATTTAAAGATCAATGCTTCTTTGGCACATTATTTAAAAAATTAGCATCTCGTAGGGACGAGTTATTATAAGGAGTGTGAAGCTGTATGATTAATATCAACAATGCAGTTCAATTTCAACATCTCATCTGGGACCGTATTATGAAAGTCTGCATCTGTTGTAGTAGATGCAACATGTGGCAATGGACATGATCTACTGTATTTAGCAGAGCGAGCACAACCTGAATGTCATTTATATGGCATAGATATTCAAGAACAAGCACTGTCAGTGCTAGTAGGGAATTACTAGCATCCAAGAAATTGCAGTCAAATGTAACAATTACATTTTTACACAATTCTCATGACATTGCACTTCATCAAGAACAAAGAAAATACTATCGATTTAATTATATTAATTTAGGATATCTACCGGGTGGAGATCATAGTATCATAACACGCCCTCATAATACGATTGAAGCACTAATAATGCATTTCCTAAACTCGCTAAAGGATGGAATCATAACTATCGTAGCGTATCCAGGCACACCTGAAGGAATGGAAGAGAAAGAAGCATTGCATGAATATATCGCACAGTTAGATCAAGCAAAGTATAATGTATGCCATTGGCATCCTATAAATCAAGCTAACAATCCACCTGAATTATATTTAATTCAAAAACGATAATTCCCATAACAGCTATTTTATACTTATAGTAAATATTCTATACTTTTACTATACTAAAAATGCATAATACGAAATAAAAGACCCATTAAATGGGTCTTTTTATTTATGCAACACACCTGTAAAAAAATCGTTAATCATAAATTCTGCTATAAATAGATGAACCATATATTATGTGTGTTTATAAGAGGTGAAAACTCCATAAATTAACTAATTATTAATTATTAGTACAATATGCATAACACGTATGGTATATACGGAATATACCATATATTAATTTTGAATATATGGTATAATAATGTAAGAAAGATACTATTCTCTTTTATGTGCAAGTTTAAAAAGGGAGCAAAAAATGAAACGCTATCGCTATAACAAAATTAAGGAAATTGTTCAGTCTAAGGCGATTGAAACACAAGAGGAGTTAGCAGCGGCTTTATTACAAGAAGGCATAGAAGTAACACAGGCTACTGTCTCTCGTGACATCAAAGAATTAATGTTAATTAAAATACCAACTGGCGATGGACATTATCGATACGCATTATCTCCAGAAGAAAATGTAGTATTATCACGTAGTCGTATTAACCGTTTATTCCAAGATTCCTTGATCAAGGTTGATCATAGCTTAAATCAGGTCGTGCTACATACGATTCCTGGCTCTGCTCAATCTGTAGCATTTTCTATTGATCATGCAAAATGGTCTGAATTAATTGGTACACTTGCAGGGAGATGATACAATTTTACTTATCGCACGCTCCGAAGCTGAGGTACCTGCAATTCTTTCTAGAATTCAAGATTTAATGAAGGATTAATTATATGTTGACGCAAATGAGCATTCGAAATTTTGCGTTGATTGAGCAAATGAATATTTCATTTAAAGATGGCATAACTATCTTTACCGGCGAAACTGGGGCAGGTAAATCCATATTAATGGATGCTTTCAGTATTCTATTAGGAGAACGCGCTAGCAGCGAGTTTATTCGTCATGGTAAAGATAGTTTTGTTATAGATGGCATATTCGATATTGCCAATCACCAAAGTTTATTAGATTTATTACAATCAAAAAATATATTGGTAGAGGACAATCAACTAATTCTATCTAGGTCCTTTAATACATCTGGTAAATCTATTATATTGGCTAATGATCAACCCATTCCTCTAAAGGCGCTTAAAGAGATTGGTCTATTATTAGCCGATATTCATGGTCAATACAGTAATCAAAAATTATTAAATCCTGATTCACATCATGAGTATTTAGATGGTTATAACCAGGCTGGTAGTAAGGCTTATAAAGAATATAAAGCAGCCTATAAAGAATATAAAGAGGCCAAGCAAGCGCTAGATAATTTATCTGAGCACATGGCTGAACGAGCCCGTGAACTTGATATGCTTCGTTTTCAAATCGATGAAATAGAAGAGGCTGGATTACAAATAGGCGAGGATGAAGCTATTGCTGAAGAACTGAAACGTTTAGATAGCTTCGATCATATCGATAAGGTACTTGGTTCATGTTATGATGCTTTTTATGGAGGCAGGCATCCATTATTAGATACAGTTAATGCTATCAAGGTAGAAGTAAATGATCTTGTAAAATATGATGATGAGGTTAAAGAAATCTCTGAACTCGTTAATTCCGCATATTTTCAATTAGAAGAAGCTGCTCAATCTCTTGATCGATACCGAGATTCTATTAGTTATGACGAAGAACGCTATGCATACTGCCAAGATAGAGACTCTGTAATCTATGGTCTTAAAAAGAAGTACGGCGAAACAGTCCAAGATATATTAAATTATGAAGAAAAGGCGCAACAACGCTTAGAGGAATTAGAATCCGAAGTTTGTGAACAAGGTGCTTTAGAACAACAATTAGTGGAAAAAGAAAAGGTTGCAAAAACAGCTTTAGCAGCATTAATTTCTATACGTCGTGAAAATGCAGATGTAATTGCTAAACAACTACGAGCTGAAATTGTTGATTTAGGTATGGAAAAAGGGGATATTCGTTTTTTCATAGATGAAAGTGAAGAACTCTTACCATTAGGTGCTAAATCAATTGAATTATTATTTACCGCTAATAAAGGCGAACAGTTGCTACCATTACATAAAGTTGCATCTGGTGGTGAATTGGCTCGCATTGCACTGGCACTAAAGTCCGTATTCCGTACAGACAATCACAAAACACTTGTATTCGATGAAATCGATGTCGGTATAAGTGGCGATATAGCATTGAAGGTAGCTGAAAAAATCTTAGCTCTTTCCAAGACAAATCAAGTATTCTGTATTACTCATTTGCCACAAACAGCAAGTATTGCAAAACAGCATTATCACTTATCTAAACAAGAACAAGAAGGCCGCACTATTTCTACATTATCTGAATTGAGCGAGAAAGAACGGCTTTCACAAATCGCATCCATGATGTCCGGCAAGGGAATGTCTCATACAGCACTTGCTGCTGCACAAGAACTTATTGACCATTTTCATTGACTAAATACGCATAATTACTTATACTTATTATATTAACTCAATAATAAGGTAGAGGCGCGGGTATAAATAGTCATCATGAGGAGCCGGCAAACAATGAGTCATGATAAAAGGTGTACTTGCCGAAGTGGGATGACAGCCAAATCATCGTGCTGGTTGTCTATTTAATAGGTAGACGACTGTCACCAATATTACATTGGTGGAGTGCTATCATAATTCTTGTTTAATGAACGATGTGTCATATATCGTATATATTAAGCCAGTGGATGCCTCCACTGGCTTTTTTGGAGGTAAATATGATTAGAGTAATGGTAAACGGTGCAGGCGGCAAAATGGGTCGCGAAGTCGTAAAAGCAGTACATGCAGATTCTGAATTGACAATGGTTGGTGGCATCGATCCATCTAAAGCAGGTCAAGATGTGGGCACTGTAGCAGGAATTGAACCATTACATATCACAATGGCTGAAACTATTGACGAAGTATTGAGCGATAATAAACCTGACGTTATCGTTGATTTCACAAATCCTGCTGTTATTTTCGAAAATGCCAAAAAAATTCTTAGTGCTGGCGTGCATATTGTAATAGGCACAACAGGCCTAACTGAAGAACAACGCAACGAATTGAATGAAATCGGTTTAAAACATAATGCCAATTGTTTGGTAGCACCTAATTTCTCATTAGGCGCTGTTATGATGATGAAAGTGGCTGCTGAATTAGCGCCATATTTCCCTGATGTAGAAATTATTGAATTGCATCACAACCATAAATATGATGCTCCATCTGGTACATCTATTTTGACGGCTAAATTAATCAATGATGCAAAAGAGGCTGCAAATGTGACAGGTTCTGAAGATTTAACACGTGAAAGTTTGCCAGGTGCACGTGGTGCAAAAGTCGACAATGTTACTATCCATAGTGTTCGTCTTCCTGGTTATGTAGCACATCAACAAGTATTATTTGGCGGCTATGATGAAACATTAACAATTCGTCATGATAGCTTAAGCCGTTTATCCTTCATGCCTGGTGTCGTTCTAGCATGTAAGAAAATCGCCTCTAAACCAGGCTTAACATATGGCTTAGAACATTATTTATAATACTGAACAACAATTGATTAATTGAGGAGATACACAATGAAAAAACCTAATCTTGCAATTCTTGGTGCTACTGGTGCAGTAGGGGCAGAATTCATTACACTTATTGAAGAGCGTAATTTTCCTTATGAAAATTTAAAACTATTGGCTTCTGCTCGTTCTGCAGGTACTGAGCTGACAGTTAATGGGAAAACATATGTGGTTGAAGAAGCTAAAACCTGAATCCTTTGATGGCATCGATATCGCTTTATTTGCAGGTGGCTCTATTTCTAAAACATTAGCGCCAGAAGCAGCTAAACGCGGTGCTATTGTTATTGATAACTCCAGTGCATTCCGTATGGATCCAGAGGTGCCACTCGTTGTACCTGAAGTTAACCCTGAAGATATTTTGAAACATAAGGGTATCATTGCCAATCCAAACTGTTCTACAATCATCATGAGCCTTGGTTTAAAACCATTGCACGACATTTCCCCAATCAAACGCATTGTAGTATCTACATACCAAGCTGTATCTGGTGCTGGTAAAGAAGGTATTGAAGAACTTCAAAACCAAGTAAAAGAATATGCTGAAGGCAAGGAAATGACTGCAAACTTGTTGCCAACAGGTTCTGCACCAAAACACTTCCCAATTGCGTTCAATTTGTTACCACAAATTGATGTATTCTTAGAAAACGATTATACTAAAGAAGAGATGAAGATGGTAAATGAAACACACAAAATTCTTCATGATGACACCATTCAAGTAGTGCCAACAACTGTTCGTGTTCCAGTATATCGCTCTCATTCTGAATCCGTATTAGTAGAAACAGAAGAACCAGTATCTGTAGAAGCATTCCGCAAGGCTTGTGCTGCATTTCCCAGGATTACAAGTAAAAGATAATCCAGCAGAACAAGAATATCCTATGCCACTATATACATCTAATCAAAATGACTGTGAAATCGGTCGTATCCGTAAAGATTTATACAATGATAAAGGCATGAATTTCTGGATCGTAGGTGACCAAATTCGTAAGGGTGCTGCATTAAATGCATTGCAAATCGCAGAATACTTGGTAGAAAAAGAAGCATTTTAATATCTATCAAGGGGGAGAAACATATGAAAACCTTTGGTCGTGTATTAACGGCTATGATTACATCGTTTAACGAAGATGGATCAGTCAACATTGAAAATACAGTTGCCATTGCAGAGCATCTATTAAATCATGGTTCTGATGGCTTAGTTGTTTGTGGTACCACAGGTGAAAATCCTACTATGTCCCGTGAAAGCAAAGATTGCTTTATTTAAAGCGATTGCTGAAAGCATGTGGAGATAAAGGTACTATTATAGCTAATGTAGGTTCCAATGATACAAAAGGTTCTGTAGACTTTGTGAAAAGAAGTATCTACGATTCCTGGTATTGATGGATTATTAGTTGTTGTACCGTATTACAATAAACCTAATCAACAAGGTCAATATTTGCATTTTAAATCTATTGCAGAGGCTACAACGTTACCAATCATGGTATACAATGTACCTGGTCGCGTAGGAACTGGAATATTTCCCAGCTACACTAGCTCGCCTCCATAAGGAATATCCACATATTTGTGCCATCAAAGAGGCTAGTGGTAATTTGATGATTGCTTCTGAAATTAAAGCGTTTAATGCCTGGTGATGATTTCATGGTATACAGCGGAGATGATGGTCTTACATTGCCTATTCTTTCCGTTGGTGGCACAGGCGTTATTTCTGTAGTATCTCATGTGGCCGGTCAAGATATGAACGATATGATTGCTGCCTTTGAAGAGGGCAATAATCAAAAAGCAACACAATTACATCAAAAATTAGCTGAAATTACTAAGGCTATGTTTCATTACAACAAATCCAATTCCAGTTAAATATGCAGCTCGAAAATTAGGTTTACCTGCAGGTATATTCAACTTACCTATGTGTGAACCTTCTCAAGAAGAAGCTGCATACATTGATAAGGCATTAGCTGAATATTTACAATAAAATATTACGATACTAAAACCAGTAGCTATGATTTATAATTACTGGTTTTTATTTTTATAATAATACATTATAAATATTTATTTCTATATGCCTATAAATATATTTTTCTTATAAAGATTGTATTATGATATAATCTCACATGGAGATAGTATTTTTAACTATACTCTAGTCTACTGTTAATTCATGATAAACAAAATGATTGTGATATTTCGAATCGACCATAAGGCGATTACATTAAAACACAAGGAGTTTAACATGGAACTAACAATGTTAAAAGGTAAAATTCACAGAGCTACTGTGACACAAGCAGAACTTGATTATGTCGGGAGCATTACTATCGATACAGATTTATTGAATGTATCTGGAATTCGAGAATATGAACAAGTTCAAATTGTAAACATTAATAATGGAGCACGTTTTAGCACATATACGATTGCTGGCGAAGCAGGCAGTGGTGTTATATGCTTAAATGGCGCTGCAGCAAGACATGTGCAAGTACATGATAAAGTAATTATCATGTGTTATGCTCAACTAAATGAAAAAGAAGTAGAGAGCCATAAGCCTCTTGTTGTATTTGTAGATGAAAATAATAAGATAAGTCATATAAAAAACTATGAAAAACATGGTTTATTAGTTGATCAACAATAATTGTCATTGATCGAATTACAGTAGACTGTATAGGACTATCTTCATATTTACAAAAACGGAGGAATTCTTATGGAAACTTTAACTACGATAGAAACAGTACGAAATACTATAAACACTTGGAAAAAACAAGGGTATTCAATTGGATTTGTTCCTACAATGGGATATTTACATGATGGTCATGCTGCATTAATTGATGAAGCGAGAAAAAATAATGACAAGGTTGTGGTATCTATATTTGTTAATCCAACTCAGTTTGGAGAAAATGAAGACCTAAGTTCCTATCCACGTGATTTAAATAGAGATAAAACATTATGTGAATCACATGGCGTTGATTTAATATTTACGCCTAGTCCAAATGAAATGTATCATGATAAAAAGGCCTTTGTAAATATTGTTGAATTATCTGATACATTGTGTGGCGTTCGTAGACCCATTCACTTTCAAGGGGTTTGTACCGTTGTCGCGAAACTCTTTAATATAATCCAACCTACCAATGCTTACTTTGGTGAAAAGGATGCACAACAATTAGCCATTATTCGTAAAATGGTATTTGATTTAAATTTCCCGGTCAATATAATTGGAGTACCAATCGTTCGTGAATCCGATGGATTAGCAAAATCTTCTCGTAATACATATTTATCTAGTGAAGAACGAAAAGCTGCTACCATATTATATAAAGCTATTCAAGAAGGAAAACAATGTATTAAACATGGAGCCTCTGCCGATAGTATCATTAATGCTATGACAAATATAGTTGCTACAGAGCCATTAGCAAAAATAGATTATATCTCAGTTGTTGATGCTATTACAATGCAACCAGTTCATGAGATTACATCTCCAGTATTAGTTGCAATGGCTGTATATATTGGATCCACACGCCTTATCGATAACTTCTCTTTCGATGCAAATTAGAGAGGAGAAGTTATGCACTCTTTACAAACAATAACTCATTTTATTTCCAAATACTTAATGGTCCTAATTATTGGCTTTTCATGTATGGCCTATATAGTGCCGGAATATTTTACATGGGCCATAGCTTATACACCATTTTTACTTGGTATCGCTATGTTTGGGATGGGTCTTACTATTAAGTTTGAAAACCTATGTAATATTTTTAGACATCCAAAAGATATTTGTATCGGTGTTCTTGCACAATATACAATCATGCCTCTATTGGCATGGGCTATTTGCCATGTATTCACTTTACCCCCAGATATTGCAATTGGAGTCATATTAGTGGGCTGTTGTCCTGGTGGAACAGCTAGTAATGTTATTACCTATATTGCTAAAGGTGATGTACCTCTTTCAGTAGGAATGACAATCACATCGACATTAATAGCACCTATTGTAACACCATTATTGATTTTATATATTGGTGGTGCTTGGGTAGATGTTGCATTACTCCCTATGATGATTACAATGGTGAAAGTCATTATTGTACCAATTTTATTAGGTGGTGTCATTCAATATGTTTGTAAATCAAATATTAATACATTAACCAGCATAAGTCCTATATTTTCAATGATTGCTATTATATTATTAATAGCGGCCATTATTGCAGTTAATAGGGACAAACTATTAGTTTCTGGCTTACTAACACTTGTTGTTGTTGGTATACATAATATCTTAGGATTACTATTAGGCTTATGTGCAGGAAAAATTCTTAAATTAAAGATACGATAAAACTACTGCATTAGCAATAGAAGTAGGTATGCAAAATAGTGGGTTAGCCGTTACGTTAGCAGCAACTAATTTTGCTTTAAATCCGCTTGCAACTCTTGTGGGTGCTATTTTTAGTGTATGGCATAACATATCAGGTGCAATTTTCGCTAGTATACGTAGAAATAAAATCTCAATATAACAAAAAGACGGCAACATATGTTGCCGTCTTTTTGTTATATTCTATCACGTACTAATCCAATGACAAGTCCTTCAATATGACAATCATCAACAATAATAGGATCAAAATTATCATTTTCAGGCTGTAAACGAATATGACCATTTTCTTTATAAAAACGTTTTACAGTCGCTTCATCATCAATACGAGCTACCACAATATCGCCATTATTGGCTGTATTTTGATGACGTACAATTAACATATCGCCTTCATACATACCAATATTCATCATCGATTCCCCTTGAACACGAAGCATAAAGCAATCAGAATCACCTGTAAGCTGAACAGGTAAGGTCAATGTAGCCTCTAAATTTTCAACCGCTGTAATTGGTGTGCCTGCTTGTACTGTACCGATAAGGGGAACTTGTTTTAATCCAGCACCAAGGAATTCAAAATTATCAGAGCTAGTAGTTTCATTGTTCTCTTTAGATACAGAAACCTTCGGTTTTCCTTCATCTAAAATCGTAATGGCACGGTTTTTATTAGGATCGCGTTTAATATACCCAAATTTTTCTAATGTATTTAAATGTGATTGAACAGTGGACGTAGAACTAAGACCTACATACGCACAAATTTCTCGAACAGTAGGGCAACGATATTCATTATGTAAAGAATCTCGAATAAACTCTAATATACGACGTTGTTTTGTATTAATATCAGTAGCTGGGCGTCTCACAGGAACCTCCATATATGTACTAAAAATGGGATATGTAAAAGTGTATACTATAATTATTTTCTTTATATCCTTATTATATAGGTATTTTTACACTTTTGCAAACATTTGTTCTCAAAATACTTGACCGAACATCCGTTTGTGTGATATTATCTTATTGTAAACAAACAAACGTTCTGAATTTTATGTTCGATATATAAAAGAGGTAATGTATTATGAGACACATTATGATTATGCTTGGTATCTGTTTTGCAATGGTTATCGGTTATCAACAAACAACTCCTGCTATGGAATCACATAGTGTTCAAGAGATTACTGTAAAATCTGGAGATACCTTATGGGATATTGCATCACGTTCAACTGCATCTAATGTGGATGTTCGTGAGGTAGTACATACAGTAAAGGAATTAAATAATATTTCTGATTCTGGTAATTTAACACCAGGGACCAAAATAAAGGTGCCTGTATATAAAACTGATAGTCCAACACGAGCTATGGACTATATGGCTCAAAATTAAATATATACGAAATGGCTAGTATAGATGTTCTTCAATGAGAAAACCATCTATACTAGCCATTTTCATTATATAATATTATTTTAATCGTTTTTCAAAAATTGTTGAAATAGGATTATCGACAAATTTATTTCGCCTCATTAATATAACGGCGTACCATATTTACACTATGATGGCGTGTTTGACGCATGATATTACGTTCTTCGACACCATAGGCGGCTGCAGTTGTAGCAAAAGCCATGCCGCAAACTATGAGCACCATACATGGCAGGATCAAGACCAATAAGAGAAATATATTTTTTTACAATCTCTGCAATGGACTTATCAGAAATTGCCGTTTTTCGTAATGACATTGATTTAGTAAAGCCCCGAAATACAGGTCCAGATGTAATGCCACTGGCAGTTAACCATTTTTTTAAAGCTCGTACGGCATCCAATGGAGAACCTTGTAGACTTGGAATCGCTACAATAGCACCTTGACCTTCTTGGTCAGCTTTAGATGAAGCGACAAATATCTCAAGGCCTTGTGGAGAAAACTTTAAGTTCTCTACAGTTAAGGCTGCAATTTCACTGCGTCTAAAAGCACCCATAAATCCAATGAGTAAAATTGCTTTATCTCGTAATTTCTGTATCTTTGGAATATCACTACCATCGATACATTCTAAAATATCTTCAATATCATCTAGTAAAATAGGTGTCTTACCTTGTTGAAAGGTTCCCTTTTAAACGTCGTATCCCTCTCAAAGCTTGTTTTACAAGAGGGACATACATGGATTTTCTCTAGAACCAGAAGCATTGTAGTTTTCTGATATGGCACTAATGCGACGAGCAATCGTATTAGCCTTTGCATAATCTGCTAAGTCATTAATATAATTGACAATTGTTTCTGGTGTTGCTGGAAAATAGGATACCTTTTGGTAATTACACCAATCAACGAAGTCATCCCAATCTGACTCATAGGCATTTACTGTATTTTCAGCCTTTGAAAGTAAAATGCTTTGTTTTGCTTTCATCGATAATTTTGTACTATTCATTAACGCATCATTATGGCGCAAATAGAAATGTTTTTTCTCTTCTTTAGACTGTGACATATATATTCCTTTTACTAACACTATGCTATTATTGTATCACATAGAAACATGGAATTATGCTATAATTAGATGATTTTGAACCAAATTTCTCGAATTTTATTTGAAAGATATAATGATGAACTTAAAACAATTATTATGTAGTGTATTAATCGGTTCTTGTCTATTTACTAGTGGTTGCAGCTTAATTCCTATGGATGGCACAATTACATATGGCCTGTATTATGAGGATCAAGATATCTCAGGATATTCTAGAGATGCTGTTAGCTCCTTAATTCATACAGAGGCTAGTAATAATAAAACAATTACGATAACAATACCAAATCAAGGTACGCGACAAGTAAAAGTAAAAGATTTAGGAATTACGCTTGATACAGCTAGTACGGAATCTAATATTTTTACCTATGGTTATGAAGATGATTTAAAAATGCTCATCATGCATAGGATTACTGCTTTTATCTATAAAGTACATATAAATCCTGTATATAAACTTGATGAAGTAACAGCAAAAGCATATTTTACAGAATTAGCAAAACAAATCGATGTATCAGGTCATGATGCGTTATTAACGGTTGAAAATGGCCAAGTCAAGATGACACCTTCAAAAGAAGGAAAACGCGTTGATATTGATGAGACAATTAAACAATTAAAAGCTCAACTAGAAGAAAATGATTTTAACAATATTTCTATAGAATTTACATCTAAAGATACAGTTCGTGTTACAAACGATGATGTAAAACCATTAACAGCTGTTCTAGGTAGTTATACTACAAATTTTGATACGTCTAACACCAATAGAACTCATAATATTGAGCTAGCATCAACCAAAATTAGCGGTACATTAGTCAAACCAGGCGAGGTCTTTTTCCTTTAATGATGTTGTCGGTGAACGTACGGCAGAAGCTGGCTATGATGATGCACCGGTTATTATTGATGGAAAATTAGTACCGGGTATTGGTGGCGGTATTTGCCAAGTTAGCTCTACATTATTTAACACTGCATTACTATCTGGTATGAACATCATTGAGCGGACACCTCATTTTGAACCTGTTAGCTATATTCCTGCAGGACGTGATGCAACCGTTGCATACGGATATTTGGACTTTCAATTTAAAAACCCATATGCTCATAATATCTATGTATTAAGTGTTATGAATAACGGACAACTAACAATATATATCATAGGTGTACCAGAAGACGTACCGAAGTCTGTTTCCATCAGTGTTGGCGACCGTACGGATATTCCAAATCAAACGATTACCAAAATAGATCCTTCTGCCAAAGAGGATAGTACAGAAGAAGGTCATATTGGATTTAGAATTAATACATATCGTACAATAACATATGGTAATTGGGTCACTACAACAGATGTATTTGAGTCTACATATGATCCAGTAGATACGATTATTACTAAGAAACCTGCAGCACCAGAACCTGCAAAAAAAGACTCACCAAAGAGTAAAACAAAAAGATAAATATTAACATTCTATTAAATATGGCCTAATCTATTGACCGAATGCATAGATTAGGCTATTATTTTAACTTGTAGTAAGGTGTTTATACCTGAAAACGCTAAAATTACACATTTCATTCTCAATAATTATCAATTAAAATCATAAGTTGAGGTTCACTATGGATACAATTTTACAATTTGACCATACAGTCATATTTTATATACAACAACATTTTATTAGTTCTTATTTAACACCAATCATGTACTGGTTATCAAAAATAACAAGTGCAGGTGCTTTATGGATCTTAATTTCTATTATATTAATGATTCAAAAGAAATATCGCGTTATTGGCCTTGGAATGTTCATTTCCTTAGTCTTAGTATTCATCATAGGCGACCAAGGGTTAAAACCTCATGTAGCGCGTTTAAGACCATTTGTAGATTTCCCTGAAGTACCATTGGTAGCACCGCCACCAGCAGCAACGACATATTCATTTCCATCAGGGCATAGTTTTGGATCATTTGCGGCTGCAACAGCATTATACTTAGGATTAAGTAATATATGTCCAACAAAAGAGATTCTGGGGCGTTATAGCGTTGATTGGTGCCTGTGTAGTAGCATTTGCACGAGTATACTTATTTGTACATTATCCAACAGATGTATTAACTGGATTAGTATTAGGTATTATCGTAGGTTGCATTGCATGGAAAATCGCAAAAGCCTTATGGTCTTGGTGGACTGGTCGTAAAAACGAAGTAGAATACGAACCATATACATTTAAACGTAAAAACTAATAACCTTGAAAATATTGATTGGGCCTAGCTTAGGCCCAATTTTTATGCCTTAAATTACTTCCGATAAATTATCGTTATCGGAAGTAATTAGATAAAAAGAAAAACTAGCCTATATTTCTATAAGCTAGTTTATTTAATTGATCAAAATAAAATGATTAAAATCATCATGTTCCGATAAGTATTTTCATATAGTTATTAGAATCTAGGCTCATCAATAGTAACTTTATTAAACTCAGGATTAACTAATAATTTTTACCATACATAATTCATTAAGACCATATGTATTACCAGATTTATACTACATATAAATTATCATAAATACGCTGTTATATCATCAATTGTATTCTGGCAGTTGAATAATCTATATGACCATCAGTTAGAATCAATTATATATTTTTTTATTTTTGCTAATGTGGCTACAGTCAAATTTATCAATCATATAAATTGGGCTTTTGATGTATCTATCGTATCATAAGCCATATCATACTAATATTCCACTTTCTGCATTAAAATATATGAAAGATCTTTTCAGACTGTTTTCTAACACAAAACTACGATCACTTAATCTTTTCATAGGAATCATATTTCAAAAATGGTATAACTGTTTTTGATCTAGTGACATTTATAATACCATATTTATTATGTTTTATCAGTCGCAATAAAAGTACTTAAAACTCATCTACCCTAAAGGTTCTGATATAATGTATTTAGGAGCAATTACCATACGTATTCTCATTAGATTTCTCATACCATATAAAGTATTGCCCTTTTTTTATCATTTCAATAGAAAATGGTATGAATTTGAGTAGACGGTTCTCGACTATATCTAATTCCATTATAACCAGTCACCATCTCCAGTACCAGTTCCATCCATGAGTTGATATTTATAGTTTATTTATATTATGAATCTCAGTATCTTCATCTATTACTATATCCCATCATCTAGTTACATATTTGATCATATCCATCTGCTGTATGTATTTTTCAATAATACAACTTTTCTCTAGATCCATTATGAATATGTATTTACATATTATCCCATGTATCCTTGTAATCGGATTATCTATAATCTGAATGAACCATGTACTTATATTATAAAGATACCAAAACTCACCCTTTTTGTCCTAATATTAAATTTATCCGAACAATAAGTAATAAGCTACTAACAACATCATTTATAGCATAAGTACCATCAGACTTTAACTAACTTTAAATCCATCCATGTCAAAGCCTTTGCATACTCATAAGAAAACTCATAATCATATCCTGATGGTAAATAAGCCATCGTATTTAAATTAATATAGCGTTTTTGACTATTATCATAAAATGAAGCGTACGCATATCTTTCTCCAAAGTCAATAATGTAATTTACATGTAAATCTTTATAAGGACCTAAAATCCACTTGCCTGTTTCATCAACAATAGTATTTCCTGATGGTGATTCTAACGTAATATAATTTTTAGCTTCAGCCGTATTGCCTAGTGCAAGAAGTATTGCTAAAGCAACAAAAATTCTCCTCATAAAATATACCCTCTTTCATTTAACACAATAATAATTATTATTATTTTATCATAATTTTTTTATTTTTCTATATTGAAATTTATCGAATATAGTTGTAAAAATAGTCATATAAACTATGTATATTTCTCATATTAACTCTCAAGGGAGGATAATTATATGTGCTGGTGTGATATCGTAAGTAAAGCTAAAATTGGCAGTTTAAAAAATCTAGGAAATGGCATGGAACATTCCTTGCGTTTTCTTGCAGAAATCGTTGTAGGTCTCAGTTGTTTACGTGTAGTTATTAACTGGATTTTTGGCATCTAATAATCAAATATAAAATTAATACATTAAAGGCGCCTAGCATTGCTAAGCGCCTTATTTTTGTATTCATATATCTATATACTATTTTTATTACTAATCATTAGAGCTACAGCTAATAAATTCAATAATGATTTGGCATATATCACCGGCTTCATCAAAAGCCCAATATACAGGATATAAACCATCACCAAAGCCAGATTGTATCATTGGTACATATAAATCGGTGTTTGGTATTTTGAAGTTAATCCAATCGCCACCTGGTCGTTGAAATTTAGGATACGCTATGGCATTTAATTTAAATAGCTCATCAAAGTAATCATCATAAATATTGCCTTCAGGATGTTGTTCATACCACTGACGATCAAATTCTTTATATGCACGAACAGTGGCCTCATCTACAATGGTTGCTAATCCTGCGTCTACAGGGAAGCCAATATAACTTTCACCATCTTCTAACTCGCTTAAATTCTCATGACCTTTAAGGGCTAACTCATATTGGACAGGTGTTGTATTCTTAAATAATACCCTAGATAATACATAACGATAATAATCTGTATCTAGTTCAGCTACTTTTGTTTCTATCAGATAAGTTCCTGGTTCTACAGTACGTATATATGTCTTATTATCAACAGCAGCTAAATGTGTTAAATGGATCACAAGCAACAATATGACCTGTTGGAAAAGTTATATGTCCCATCTGCAATGTATATAGTTTTTACCAAATAGTTCATCAGCTTCGAATATGGCATGATAATCAACTGGTGCTTTTAATTTCCCCTCACTGCCTAGATGATTAAATGTGTCTATCCATTCCTTTTGATATATCCTGTGTATTCATTATAGCAAACTCCTATCTATGTGATTCTGCTTCATGCTTATTACGTACATATTGTTGTTCTAACGCTTCATAAGCCGCTGTTTTCTGAATGATTTGTTTAACCACAGTATCTAAATCAGAACCATCTGTATAATCTGCTGGTGCGTAATAACGAATGCGATGATGTTGCATCATTTTATATACTTTATCTTTATTCTTGCTATCTGGATCGTATACACCAATTGAATGGCCTCCATTGACATTGACAAGGCTCATGCAAGGGATATCTGTATCACTATCACCTATATAAATCATGTTGCGGAACGGTACACGTTGTTCTTCAGGACGGATATAATCGTTTACACCAGGATCATTTATATCTAACACGCCCTTTTGTATACGGAATAAGAACTGCGTTTTATTCGTGTAATTGATGGCTTGTGCAGGCCAGACGGCCACGCCTTTATCATCAAACATAAATGCGCTGGCATAGATTTTTTTGAAAGCCCCATTTTTTGCCATTTCAGTGCCTTCAATCATCTCTTTTAAACCAGAAGATATGATGTAATGTTCAATGCGTACACCGTGTTCTAAACCATATTCACGAATACGTTCAAACCAAGTGCGAACACCTTCATATAGTTCCACTTGATTGCCATATTCCATAAGCTTTTCTCGAGTTACATAAAAACGGCCCACTGCTTCTTGAATCATCTTGTACATATAAGCCAAGTTATTATCCATATCATTTTTCTTAGCCAGTTGATTAGATTCTTGCCAGAACTGTTTGATTTGCTCTTCATCATAGCCAACAGATTGGATAAAGCCTTGTGCCTGCATATCATCAGGTGTTAAGGTCTTATCAAAATCATAACACATGGCAAGAACTGGCATAGATGATTCTAGTGATTGTAATGAATCTTTACTTTTATTCTTATAGGTGATCATACTCCACCTCCTTGTAATAATAAAACAATAAACAAAAAATAGTCTTTACACTCTCTTATATTCCTGAGGTGACCCAACCCCTTTTGTCTATATTTTACACGATACGTCAACGCTATAGGCGTAAAAGCAGGTTATAATTCTCCTTAAAATAAAGAATCTTGTGTGTAATTTGTATCTACAATCCAACTTTTTTCCGCACTCTCTTTAATAATTGCTGTTTTTGAAAGTGTACCAATAAGCAAGCTAGAGTTCGGATCATGTAATAAGCGATTTTGATGAACTGCAGCCTGAGTTACTATTAGCATAACAATAGCGACAAAAATGGCTACAAGTATCATAGGCACCTATATCACCATGTAAATAACAATTACACTCTGGTCTTGCTGGTGTACGTTTCGGTGCTTTTAATTTTACGTTCCAAGCACGTTCATAACAGTCTAGCGTAAGACAGCCCTCTGTATTAACACCTAATTCTTTGAAAACGTCCCCTTCTCCACAGGTTTTAAGTATCATATGATGAGAATGCGCTATAGATACTAATTCTTTAATGATCTTCTTTTGAATATCTAAACTCGGTCTATAACCTTCAGGAAAATTATGAGCTACCTTATCAAATATATCTATGAAACTGACAACTACAGTATCTGTGTAGCCTTCTAGAGACTTGGCCATTTTATAAAAGCTTTCAAAATGAAAATCAACTGTATAGTTGTGAGTTAAAATAATAGGATCATAACGCCACACCATGGACTGAGGATTACGTTTTGTAGATATGTGTTTAAATCCGTCTATTACTAAATCCACTTGTGGTACATTAGTCTCTATATCTGCTCCATATGGAGTTATAGTCATATGCCAATACTGTCTATAATCATTTATTTCATGTAAGAGCGGAATGAACGGCAAACGGATTCTTTGTACAAAACGCAATACCATCTACAACCTCATGATTGATAGGATATCGTGTTATCTGTATCGGATTATAGGGATTGCGTACATCTACAAATCCTTGGCGGACGCGATTAATTAACCATTGCCCATAAAAGGCAGGAATATCCGTACGCTGTCCCGTCTGTAAATCATTATCCTGTCCTTTCATAAAACAAAAATATAGATGTATTATATCATACTCAAAATTAATTATTTATGGAGTAAGTGTGATATTTATAGTATGGTACATTCTCATTTTATGGTACTATTAAGTGTATTAAAAATGAGGAGAACTGAAAAAATGAATGATATATTTGAAAAAAATCATCCTATGAAGGATGATAAAAAGTTTATTACCTCCTATTGGAGTGACCGTGCTCGTGATTTTGGCTCTTTACGAGCTAAAGAATTAGAAAGCCCTAAACTTAAACTTTGGCGTGATGAGTTAATGAGTCATATTTTTGATTCTGACCGTTCTTTACGTATTTTAGATATTGGTTGTGGTGCAGGTTTTTTCAGTATTATTCTCTCTGAATTGGGTCATACAGTACATGGTATTGACATCACACCTAATATGATTGAAGAGGCAAAGCAATTAGCCCAATCCTTAGATTCTGATGCTACCTTCTCTGTTATGGATGCTGAAAATTTAAGTTTTGATACGAATACATTTGATATCGTTGTAGCTCGTAATGTAACATGGAATTTACCACATCCAGATAAAGCCTATGCTGAATGGTTACGTGTCATCCGTCCTGGCGGATTAATTCTAAACTATGATGCGGAACATGCACGCAATCATCATAATTTACCACAATCTGTACATCATGCACATGAACATGTGAGTAATGAACTAAAGGAACGTTGTCATACCATTTATCATATGCTCGATATTTCTTCCTTTACACGTCCACAATGGGACATAGAATTGCTCACTAAGATGGGGGCTAGTTCTGTATCTATTGATTCAACTGTAGGGACCTCGCATCTATGCAGAAGAGGATGAATTTTATATCCCAGTGCCTATGTTTTTGGTGAAAGCGATTAAATAGAATACCTATTACGCTAGACAACACAAAACCCACTCTATGAAATATATCATGAGTGGGTTTTCATTATATAAGGTATATGATCTTAGTTTTTAAAATACTCTTGAGCCTTACCGATTTCGCTACGCAATTTTTCTTCATCGATAGTCAATAGTTCTTTATTTTTCATAAGAACCTTGCCAGCTACAATAACTGTATTTGCATCAGAGCTATTAGCTGAGTATACAAGTGCTGCTACATCATTATATCGAGGCATCCAATGCATACCAGATACATCATACAACACGATATCTGCCCGTTGACCTACTGCAATTTTACCGAGGTCATTATAACCAAGAGCTTTGGCCCCTTCTACAGTTCCCATATTCCAAGCCGCTTGTGCAGGAATAGCCTTTGGATCATAGAGACGAGCTTTATGTAATGTAGCTGCTAAACGAACTTCTTCAAGCATATCCGCATTGTTATTTGATGCAGAACCATCTGTACCAAGACCTACAGTAATCCCTTTTTCTATCATTTCAGGAATAGGCGCAATACCGCTAGCCAGTTTCAAGTTAGATTGCGGATTATGAGCTACAGCTACATTATTTTCAGCCATAATAGCCATATCTTCTTCTGTTACATGTACGCAGTGAGCTGCCAATGTAGTATTCCAGAACAAACCTAAATCATGCATATGAGCGATTGGTGTCTTACCAGTCGCTTTTATAACATTCTCCACTTCCCCTTTGGTTTCGGATAAGTGCATATGAATGCCACAATTTAGTTCATGAGATAAAGCAATAACCTTTTCCATATACGCATCTGGACAAGTATATGGCGCATGTGGTCCTAATAGAACCTTGATGCGGTCATTATCATAACCATGATAGGTACGGAATAAATCTGCATTTTCCACAAGCGCTTGATCAGCTGTAGGAGAAACACCGGCAAGACCACGGGACAATACAGCACGAATACCGGTTTCTTTCATAACATCAGCTGTTGTATTCATAAAGAAATACATATCGCTAAATGTAGTCGTACCAGAACGTAGCATCTCTGCAATACCTAGTTGTGTACCCCATTTAACAAGATCGTCATTCAATTTAGCTTCCGTTGGCCAAATTGCTGTTTCAAGCCAATCCATAAGTTCTAAATCATCAGCATAGTTACGGAATAATCCCATCGCTATATGCGTATGTGTATTGACGAGACCTGGAGTGGCCAATTGACCTTTACCGTCTAGTGTTTCCTTTGATTGTGCAGATTTTGCTTCTTCTCCGGTTAAGATAGCAGTAATATAACCATTTTCGATTGCAATAGCATGATTTTTTAATGTTCCATTGTCGGTAAGAACATCTACATTGGTAATTAATAAATCTGACATAATGCCTCCTTGTATATGTATAACCGAGTCTATATAGACTCGGTTAATAAGATGTTCAAGTTAAAGATTATATTAGTTTACCTTTGTTAAGTAATCGATTTGATCTTGTGTTAATGCATCTAAATCGTAGCCCATGGAGTGTAATTTAATGTTTGCTACTTCTTCATCAAGTTCACGAGGCAATACATACACTTTTGGCTCCATGTTTTTACCATTGTTTAATACATGTTCAGCAGCCAATGCTTGCATAGCAAAGGACAAGTCCATAATTTCAGCAGGATGACCATCGCCTGCTGCTAAGTTTACAAGACGACCTTCAGCCAATACATAGAGTTTACGGCCATCAGCCATTGTATAGCCTTCAATGTTTTGACGAACACGTTCATGGCTAACCGCTACTTGTTCTAAATCATGAACATTTACTTCACAATCAAAATGACCAGCGTTACAAAGAACAGCTTTATCCTTCATAACTTCATAATGTTCTTTTACGATAACATCTTTACAACCTGTTACAGTACAGAAGATATCGCCGATTTTAGCTGCTTCTATCATAGGCAATACAGTGAAACCATCAAATACTGCTTCAATAGCTTTAATAGGGATCAACTTCTGTAACAAATACGTGAGCGCCCTAAACCTTTAGCACGCATTGCAACGCCTTTACCGCACCAGCCATAACCAGCAACTACAACGTTTTTACCTGCTACTGTAAGGTTGGTAGTACGCATGATACCATCCCATACAGATTGGCCTGTACCCATAGCGGTTATCGAATAAGTATTTGCAGTTAGAATCATTAACAGCAATCATAGGGAATGTCAATTGTTTAGCATGTTCCAAATGCATATAGACGATGAACACCTGTTGTAGTTTCTTCACTACCACCTAACAAACGTTCTTTTGCATCAGTACGTGTTGTGTGTAATAAATTAACTAGGTCACCACCGTCATCGATGATAATATGAGGTTTATGATCCAACGCTTTGTTGAGGAACATAAAATATTCTTCATCAGTACAGTCGTACCAAGCATATACAGTAAGACCCATGTCAACAAGTCCTGCTGCTACATCATCTTGTGTAGAAAGAGGGTTTGAACCTGTAACGATGACATCAGCACCACCGCGCTTTAACACAGTTGCAAGGTATGCAGTTTTAGCTTCCAAGTGAACGGAAACAACGATTGTTTGGCCTTTGAAAGTTTGTTCTTTTTCAAAACGATCGCCTAATGTATTTAGTGTAGGCATAAAATTAGAAACCCAATCGATTTTTTTACGGCCTTCAGCAGCGAGATTGATATCTTTAATTAATGATTGCATATGTACCCCTTCATTCTTCAATTAATAATATACAGGTTATGAAAAGAACTTACGTTAACATGATAAGTTTTATATACATCCGTAATGACATCTACTTATTGTCAACAACGGATTGTAAGCGAGCAATAGACTCTTGATAGTTTGGTGTTAAAACACCTTCTTCAGTAATAATAGCTGTTACTAGTTCATGAGGTGTTACATCAAAAGCAGGGTTTAATACATGAATACCCGTAGGCGCAGATGGCACACCTTGGAATGTCAACACTTCATCATCAGCGCGCATTTCAATGGGGAATATCCTTACCATCTTTGAGTGTAAAATCAAATGTACTATATGGAGCAGCTACATAAAATGGAATATTATGGAATTTTGCAAGCACTGCTAATCCATAAGTACCAATTTTATTAGCTACATCACCTTCCGTTGTGATGCGATCGGCACCGACTATAATGGCATCAATTAAACCTTGTTGCATTGCATAGGCCGCCATATTGTCTGTCTCTAATGTAACAGGAATACCATCTTCATGGAGTTCAAAAGCCGTTAAACGGGCACCTTGCAACAACGGACGTGTTTCATCGGCGTACACCATTTCCAATTGGCCCTGTTCATGTAGTTTACGAATCACACCAAGTGCAGTGCCAAGGCCACCTGTCGCTAAAGCACCAGCATTACAATGCGTTAGGATTCGTAAATTTTGTTTTCCTTTAAATAAAGTAGCCCCATTAATAGCCATACGTGTGTTAAGTTGTACATCCTCTTCATGGATAACAATGGCCTCATGCGTGATGCGGTCTATAATTTCATGCATAGACGCAAACGGACCGGCTTTCACAATCGCTATAATACGATTAACAGCCCAAGCTAAATTAATCGCCGTCGGTCGAGTTTCCTTTAATTCTTCACTCCACTCATAAAAGGTTGATAGCTGTTCAGAAAAGGGAACAGCTAAACGATTCGCCTCCACAGCCGCTAAAATAAGACCATAACCAGCAGCAACGCCGATAGCAGGAGCTCCACGGACACGAAGCATCTTTATAGCCTCTGCCACTTGTCGCCAATCGGTACAATGTAAATATTCCACATGAGTTGGCAATTTTGTTTGATCTAATAAAATGAGCGTACCATCACGCCATTCAATATTGTTCATGAGAACTCCCTCCACATTGTCATATCAAAATGGATACGATCTCTTATAATTTAAAATCCACCATACTCAGCCATGCGATGATGAGCTGCATAATCTGCATTCATATCAATCGCCTCAATTGTACCTAAAATAAGAGCTTTCAATTGAGATGCCATTTCGCCCATCATTTCAACTACTTCACTGTGAGTAAGAGCATTTTTCAGAAATACCAGCAGCATAGTTCGTAATCATAGAGATTGTTGTGTACGCCATTTCTGCTTCGTTTGCAAGATTAACCTCTGGTACATTCGTCATACCAACCGTATCGCCACCAAGCATATGGAAACATCTTTAATCTCTGCAGGTGTTTCAAAACGTGGTCCTTCTGTACATACATAGGTACCGCCATTATGAATAGACAATTTTTGTTCTTTACCTACAGATTCAATGATTTGACGAAGCTCAGGACAATATGGATTTGTCACATCTAAATGTGCTACCGGACGATTGCCACCTTCATAGAATGTAGTGACGCGATTTTTTGTAAAATCAAGAAATTGATCTGTTAAGACAAAGTGACCAGGTTCAAAATTCTTATTCAAAGAACCTACAGCAGTCGTAGAAATAATAAATTTAACGCCTAGCTTTTTTAGGCCCCAAATATTGGCACGATAATTAATTTTATGTGGAGGAATCGTATGATCTTTACCATGACGAGCCACAAAAATCACAGTTTTACCTTTATATGTTCCTTGAACATAATCAATTTCTCCATAAGGAGTCATCAAGGATTCTTCATGAATATTTTCAAATATAGACGGATCATAAACACCTGTTCCGCCAATTACACCGATTGCACTCATAGTTGCCTCCTATTAAAAATACTCTATCTTTATATTTTCGCATATAATGATAAAACAATCTATAGAAAAAGTTCTATTATTGAATTGGTCCTTTAGGTGTAAACATATCTTCTAGTTCTTTTTTAGAGAAATGATACTTTTCATTACAGTAATGACAAACTAGCTCTGTTGTTTCATCTTCTAAGAGGGATTTCTTATCATCTTCACGCAATGTCATAAGAACGCCAGCGAATCGATCACGACTACAACGACATTTAAAAGATACTGGTTCGTTATAGACTTCGTTAACAGTAAGTCCGTCTAGCACTTTCTCAACAAGGCCTTTACCATCAGGATGTTCTTTTAAATATTCTGTAACAGGTCCTAATTCATTGATATTCTTTTCTACCATAGCCAATGCAGCATCAGTAGCATCAGGTAAAGCTTGTACGATAAAACCACCAGCTACAATGGTATGATAATCTGGGTCTACGAGAACGCCTAAGCTAATCGTAGATGGCACCTGTTCAGATGTATAAAGGTAATACGCCAAGTCCTCTGCTACTTCACCACTTTGAATAGGGCTAGTAGATGTATAATCTTGAGCCAATTTAGTGAATCTTGTAACTTGTACTTCCCCATGGTGGCCGACTGCAGCACCTACATCGAGTTTTCCAGCACGTTTTAATGGCACATCCACATGTGGCTCATCTACATAACCGCGAACAGTATTATCAGAAAATGCATCGACATGTACAACACCGAGTGGGCCATCACCTTTAATGCGAAGACTTACATTCTCGTGATTTTTAAAATCACCCGCCAATAATAGAGCACCCGTCATGGCACGTCCTAGAGCAGCTGTTGCGACTGGCCATAAATCATGACGTACGCGCGCGGTCTCTACCGTATCCGTTGTAACGGCTAATGACATACGAACCCCTTCACGGGTAGTAAAACGTTTTATATAATCCATTCAATCATTCCTTATATATAATCAAATTATTATGTATTACACTCTTTAGTGCCTATATAGTATAGCATGATATATGTATATTTTCCATTATGCAGGAACATATGTTTGTTTAAGTATCTTTTCTAGTAAAAGAACATATTTTATACTCAAACAAAGTATAAATTTCTAATTATCTTTTTATATTTTTCTTAAATGCTCGTAAAAGCCTTATTCTATGTGCTTTCGAGTATTTTTACTGTAGGAAGATACTTCACGTTTCTTTGCATATTTCCTCATGTCTTAGCTGTCAGAAGTGGTAAATAAGTAGTAAATTCATTTGTACTACTAAGCAACAAGACGCTCCTGTTGCTTCTCTTTATTCAAGCGTTTCATTTCTGCCATTGCAGAATCGAATGTTGCATGTGCGTAATAGTTCAGCGTCATGGCTATATTAGCATGTCCCATAATGTACTGTAATGCCTTTGGATTCATTCCTGCATTTGCATAGTTGGTACAGAATGTATGTCGCAAACTATGTGGAGTGATGTGTGGCAATTTATCCTCGTTATACTTATTGTATTTCTTAACAAGACCTTTCATCATGCCGTTGTAATCACTTGCCACTTTTGGATAGTTCTTTCTATTAAGAAAGAGGAAATCACTATATCCATCAATCTCAACACGCTTATCATTCTTTCGATTCGCTAACACTCGCTTAAATGCTTGATAGGCTTCTTCAACCATAGGAACTTGACGTTCGCCACTTTTGGTCTTTGGTGTTTCAATGTAGTACCCAATTTCAGTATCTCTCAATAGCTGATGGTCTATATTGACAAGACGATTCTCAAAATCTAAATCTGGAAGTGTCAAACCACCAAACTCTGAAATACGAAGACCTGTTTTTAAGAGTATCAGAATTTCATCATAATTTTTTTGCTGTAGGTTTTTATCAGCTTTTTGCAAAAGGCTAACAGTTTTTTTCTTCCTGTTCTTCTGTTAGTACGGTCTTAGGGACAGTATCATCATCAAGAACTGCTTTCAGTTGAAAGTCAAATGGATTCTTCCGAACACAATCATCTTGTATAGCAATATAGAATGAAGCCTTTAAAGAACGTTTGTAGTTATTGATGGTTTGATAAGCATAACCATTTTCACTCATTCTAATAGCCCATTCTTTAGCGTCTGATGGCTTAATACTGTCAATACTTCTTACACCTAACTTGTCTTTCTTCAAAATATCCATAAGATATTTGCGTCCAGTTTCAGTGTTTTTTCTAACCTTTGGTCTTTGAGCGTTCTGTTTTGCGTAAAGCTGGCAGAGTGTCATTTTCTTTCCTACAACATCAATACCATCATGAATGTCTTTCTGTAACTCTGCGATTTTCTCTCTAAGTGAGATACAATCACGCTTTCCTGCTGGTACTCGGTCTGTAGCCACAAGTTTCCACGAGTAAACAAATTGCGGTTCTCCAAATGAATCTATATATTTGTATAAGTATCTTCCGTCTTTTCGTTGGCTCTCTCCAGTCTTTAAGATTCGACCTTTATTGTCACGTCTTTTTTCTGACATGGCATTTGCTCCTTTCCTTTATGGAAAGAGCCTTGATACGACTTAATACTATTTTATCATATACAAGACCCTTTGGCGACGCTAGATTGCGTCCAATGTATCTATAATTTTTTCAAATTGTTTTCGTTTAATCTGAATACGATTGCCATTCATAATCAGCCAATTTGCATTTTTATTTTCCTCTGCCAAGCGTCGTAGCTTGTTTTCGCCAATACGAAAATATTTTGACGCTTCTTCAATGGTTAGGGTATAACGTTCCCAAATAGGAATGTCAGTCTGCTTCATAAAATCCTCCTTTCCAAATCACTTATTTGGATTTCATAAAAGTTGTTTTACCAGCAATCGAACAGCTTTAGCAAAGCTCACGGGAGTTCCACCCCTGCATGGTTCTCATGTAGCCATACTCATTGCCTGCGACGGTTTTATCACGCTCGGACTATTGACTGTATGGGAGTATCATTATCACGATAAGAATGTCGTTGCAGGCAATCCTGCTAAAGATTGCTTCTCGGATCACTAACATGAATCGCTCGCTATCTTTATAAGATAGGTCATGGCGGTTAGTTCCGTTGGCTCTTTTTCTTATCGAAACGTATTCGATTACTTTTTATTCAGTTTTCAAAGAACAATGGCTCGTTAGCCTATCAAAACACATTGAAAGCTCAATATGCTTTGGTGGAATAACAAACCTCCCTGTTCGGGAAGCGTGGAATGGTTTAGCACGCTTCCACGAAAGGAGAGAGGATATTACTTAATTTCAAATGACAAAATCTTTGTAATCAGTCTGGTTTCCATTCTTCCACGTAAGACTTCATCAACGACCATACTTTGATTGCCATATTCATCTTTCATAAGTCGTAGGGAACGCTTCGTTATGTACCCTCTGTAATGATGTAGAATCTGGTTAATCGCTTCGGTATCGCCATCTGTTGCCTTTACAATGAGAGGAAAGGGAATCATAGGATATTGTGTTTTCATTCTTCAAATTCCTCCATAAACTTTTTTTAATTAAGGCTAGTCCACTGGTTCTATGCCGATAGACAGTAGAACAGTTCAATTTCAACAGGTCTGCAATTTCTGAATCGCTCATGTCCATAAAGTAAAAACAGCAGTAGAATTTCACGTTTCTTGTCTGGCAACTCACGTAATGCTTCACTCAACAAATCATTTTCAACGCCTACTGATAACCCATTGAGTGTAAAAATCTGAAAGTCAGTTGAATAGTTATCTGTTGTCGCAAACTGGCTAACAAGATAATCGCCAACATCCGAAAAGGACACCTCACGCTTTGCAATCCTTGAAAGATAAAGCATATAATTCTTTCGCTCGTCTTCCATAGCACGTTTACAGATATAGTCAAACTGATTTTCTATTGTGGTCTGAAAAGAAGATGGTTTCATGTTTCTCACCCCCTTTCTGTCTAGGAAAGGAAGTGAGCCTTGCTCGTTTATCTCCTTTCACTCTTAGTCCCAATGTGAAAGGGGGATTTGTTGCATTACTGATAAATAAACTTTGTAAAAAAGTTCTGAATAGCCAAAAAAGCATATAAACAGATTTATTTCTCTGTTTACATGCTTCTGTTATTCTATCTATATGATTTATAAAACCACATTGGTGGACGTACTTATCTATTGCAGATAGACGACTTTTTTTGACAAGAACCCAATGTAAGGAAATTTATTGTATATGATGTACTTCATGGCGACGTTGACCTCCAACAAACCGCCATTTGGAAGTAATATACAATATTTTAACAGCGTAAATAGCACTACCATATAACGGTTTTTTTATTGGCGTTTAGTAGTGCTTTTTATTAAATATAAACCTATAAACCATATAACACGTTTTTCTATACCTGTTTTTAATTCAGTAGGAACAATAAAATGTATAGAGGTGGTCTACTATGCGTAAAAAAGAAGATAAATATGATTTTAGAGCCTTTGGTTTAGCCATTAAAGAAGCTCGATTGAAACGAGGTTTAACTCGTGAACAAGTGGGAGCATTGATTGAAATTGACCCACGGTACTTAACTAATATTGAAAATAAAGGGCAACACCCCAGCATACAAGTTCTTTATGACCTTGTATCGTTACTTCATGTTTCCGTTGATGAATTTTTCTTACCTGCTAATAACTTGGTAAAAAGCACCCGACGATTACAGATAGAGAAATACATGGATAGCTTTACAGACAAAGAACTATCCTTAATGGAATCTTTAGCCAGCGGTATCAACGAAGCAAGAAACATCGAAGACTAATTAAAAGAATCCATACATAACGGAAAGAGCCGATAAAATGAGATTGTATTAATCTCATTTTATCGGCTCTGCGTCTTTGCGTCTGGCTCTGTAATCACAGTTACTTTGAACTGCTTTATTTCAATTAAATTTTCTTGTCTGCATTTCGGACAATAGAGGGGGAATTTTTTTAATTCAGTATCTTCCCTTATCTTTAATCGTGTTTTTATTTCCACA
>BNJV01001517.1_pt1 | contig 89564 bp, 102 predicted proteins | sample 8540591 | NCBI WGS metagenome assembly BNJV01 (sample SAMD00202457, study PRJDB9452) | human saliva metagenome | host: Homo sapiens
GGCACCAACGTTCATGATGGTCAGAACTGACCATATTTGTAGACGGTTTGCCCAGATTGCCAAAGAACCGCCACCATTCCCCTGAAAGGAGGTCGCTCGAAAACAGAACCGTGCGAACCGATGGTCATCTCGTTACGGACGAGTTTGCGGGTTACGACTACTAACAAATTATTAAATATTCCACCGGTCAGCCAATGGAACATCAAACAAACTGGTTGGTTTACGGTTATTTCACGAACAGTAAACCCCAGCCTTTGTCATCTGCAGCAAATCTTCTCCTTCATTCATCAGGCGTTTCCAACCGTAGCATCGACTGCGAGAGTTCATCCTCAGTTCTGTAACCACCAGCATCGAAATGGTAATATTCATTTATTTGAAACCGCTTCGTTCACCGGATATTTCCGGATAATTATCTCCAGGCATTCACCATTTGAAGTCTTCATTATCAAAAGAAACACCAGGCATTATTTCACTCCCAGTTAACAAATAGTTATTGTCTGTTTCAGAGTTTATTCAACCTTTAATTTCACGCCATCACATCGAAAAATCGCTGTCGGCTCCACCTGAACATAACGTCTGAACAAACCATGCATGCCGGACAGCTGGCGTCGTCATCTGCTCTTGAGGCGTCGGGAAAAATAAAGCCGAGTTGCATCATTATTTTTTGTAGCCGACACTAATTTTCCGGTCAGGCCCTGATTAATTCTTAAAAATCGGTCATACTGATTTCGATTTGGTAGTGCCAACATCACATCTCTGGTTCAGGTATTATAAAGTCAACGCAATTGAGGCGATAATGAAATTTCAGGACCAGTTCGAAAACATTTAAACAAGGCGAGCAACAAAGCTCATTATAAAGCCAGCCACTCTGAAGAGGTTGAGAGGTCATCGTATGTTGTCCTCAACCAAGTTTTAGTAGAGCGAAGCATTGTGCAACAGAGTTGAATGTCATCGTCTCTACGATGCGTTTTTGTCAATTTTTTCCTCCGGTGATACGCCTGCATACATATTTTATCTGTTCAGAAGTTTTCGAAGTTCAACAGGTTCCGTTCATCAAACTTTGAACATATCTGAAAATCATGAACATATTGATCATTTTGCCAAAGACTGTAGCAATTAAACACCACTATTTCCCCTGGGATGCGTTGAACAATAACTGAATAATTTCATGAAACAATCAATATTCATACCAGGATTTTGACGAGCTGCGCGTTTGTATGTGCCCACCATTTTTGTTAGCTATTCGACATTTGATTTTAATTGTCAGGTTTTAGATCGTTTTTCATGTTCATTTAAGACCACCTGATGATATATCCATTTTTATTTCATGTTTCTGTAACAGTCATCAGTTTTGCTCGTCTTCCTTTGCCTGCCGGATGAGTTAATTTCGTTTCAACGTTACGCTCCAAATTATTTTGCATATTTTTATCAGACCATCGGTGAGTATCACCATTTCAACCACGCATGCATAATGGGAGCATATTCTGTCCCTAAGATCGATCAATGCCCACAACAGAAGAGCAACATTTAAAGAATTGCCTTTCAGTTGCAAATCAGACCATGCCCCCCATCGATTTTATGAGCCCACAGGTGCCCACCAAAATCAGATGTGTCCGATGCATTTCTTGCAACACACACACCTTTCCAGTACAACTCTTCAGCTCACCTTGAGCCTGATCGGAATGAGCCCATCGTGCTCACAATACCTGGAGCTGTAACGTGCCAGCCCAGCTGGCCTCGTCATCAATATGATCCGACCATTTATCAACAAATTCATTGTCCAGACCTTTACCTGCCTGCCAGAGAATGCCTTGCAATGAGTACGAACTTTATTTTACATTTAGTTTTTAGCACCATTTCAAAAGGTTCCTTAACATCAATATTTCGCGAAGCGCAGCATTTTAACAGAGCGTACCGACCGCCCGCCGACGATACACCATTTTCATTGCGATAACATCTTTAGCCAGCACACGCCCCACAGTCCGGTCACGTCGAAGACCGATTATCAATAAAACCGCAGTTTATCAAAAGCTTGTTGCCATCATTCACATATTTCCGCCAAACAATTTGTTCATCTGCTTTCGCTTTCTTTCAAACATAATTCAGCCCAATCATTTACCTGCTTTATTGTTTTGCCGAGGCGAGTTCAAACCATAGTCAGCCTTGCCGCTGAACGACGATACCGGCATCCACCCGGCTCGCTTGCCAGCGAGAGGGTCGCCGCACCGGTTTCTCAGACAACCCGATGGTGAACCGGACCTGGCCCGCATTTGTTGGCACAGCCCTGACCGTTATCAATTGCCGACCCGACCCCTGTTCACGCATTCGTTGACCAATGGAACATTTGCTTGGTCACCCGACGATAACAATATTCTTGCATCATAATGGCATGCCAGTCTTTTCACCAGATCATTGATTACAGTATCGCCATTTCACGGTACCTTACCTTCGATAGCCTACACGACCAAGATCCATTTCATCTCAGCAAATCTGGTTATTTCGCCAGGTCCCCGCCAGCGGACAGCCCGCCGAACAGCTTATTCCTGTCTGTCCGTCAGATAACATCTCATTGTCGAGAGATATCGATAATCATCTGGCCCAACACCCAGACAACGGTCAGGTCACCGTCTTCCGACACACCTATCAGTTTGAACATTCCTCCACAGACAGCAACATCATTTTTCACCATCATTTCATCGATAAACCGGTACCTCTTCGACAATTCCATATTTATAAAGCATGATTTATCACGAATGGCACCAGCATCCGAAATCAAATTATTCAGTGAATTTCATCAAACGATTCTCAGCTCAGCAAAGATCTGTGCCGTCATGACACCATTTCATGCGCCAGGTTTGTCACCAGGCCCGAAACGGCACCATCTCTGCTGACCGCCCATCCGTCACAGCAGCCACACGTCAGCGTGACAGCGCCTTAACCCAGCGGTTTCAGAAGACACGTCATCAGCGTAGTACCGCACGTTTTCAAACAGATACCGAAGAAATGGTGCAGTGATTCGATGGTTTCGCTTTTAACATTCAGCCTGCATTATTGAAGAATGTGATGAAAAGACAATATTTTTCACGTCCATAAATTCAGGTCAGCGTCAACAGCACCAAATACCATTGGCGAGAGCCAGATAAATCAGTTTAATTATCAGTAACGGGCCTGATGATCAAAAAACAGGCCGAATTTCGCAGCCCGCTCACAAGAAGAAAAAGTTTCGAACACGAAAAATATGGCTTCGAATTTATTCATAATGTGTTCGTCATCTTCAGTTGCACAGATCGTAACGAAGTCACTGGTGAGCATAAATCTTCATCTCCACACCGAATCATCTGACCTCACCAATCTTGTTGACGGTCACATTAAGCTCTTTATATCAACGGACCGCGCCATCATCCTGGTCGCATATTCATCTTCAAGATGTTTTAAACCGAACCGCCTGGTCATATCAATCCGAATCGATAAACGTTTGATTGACGGTAACGATTTCATCTCCGTTGTTCGTCGGGATCCCGGATCACAAACCTATTCCGCATGAATAACATCGAATAGGTCAATTCGCGGTCATCGAAGGGCGATATTTCCGATGCTGGTTTCGTTCAGCCTGTTCTGCCGTAATACGTGATTGAATTGCCGACGGGCGTTCCCCAGATTTGTTACTTTCAGGATCAAAGAACAGTCGGTATGACATCACACAAGAAAGACGTCTGTTCCCCTTCAGGTCAGCATCTCATTCAACTCACGTTTGCCAGAAACATTATTGGTTATCGGCGGATTGCGTTGTTCGGAAGCGATTTGCACCGAGTTCGATGGTGTTATCCGAGATTTAAACGAACGGCTTCAGTCTTCCTCTTCCGCTAATCAAACGAAAAGATAGCCGGCTTCCTTCCAGGACAGCCTCGACTGGCAAACTCCGAAGTCATCCATTCCTTCGTGCCGAGCACGTTCTTGCCTGCCGGGCAGTCCACATCAACAGTTCAACAGCGGACCAAATCATTCTCCGACCTTGAACCAGCTGGCATCATCCTCAAATCAACATGACATTCTCACAGGCCTCTGTCAACATCCGCTGCAGGCAGCGGCGCTATACAAAGACCGTCCGAACACGAATGCCCGAACTACTCCTCCCTTTTTTCCTCAGACGCCTGTGCCGTTATAAATGTCAACATCTGTCCGAACAGGCAACGTAAGTCATTGCGTTAGGTCAAACATATAAGGTTTTCGATAAACACCTGGCCTGTAACAACGATCTCGTCCGATATAAACAATACGCAGGTTCATTCTTCGCACCACCGCGGTTTTCCTTTTGATACCACCACTTTACCTTCGAAAACAGCGATCGTCGAGCGCAGGCCTCAACGGTCCATGGCCGGTTTGCCCCACGCCGATCAACGCCTCCCGCAGCCTGTTGGCCATTGCCAAATCATCACCTTTGCTCAATCACACCACTGACTCAAACAGCACTCCATCCCTTCCAGAGCTGGTTCAACCCAGGTCATCGCCTTTGCTCACGGACATAACTTTCTCGCGCTTCACCACGGAACAGTCAGCCCAGCCCTGGCCTCAACGATGGTTAGAATCGCTGTCCACTCCGCACCATCCGAGCCCAGCCTGCTGCTGGCTCAACCGCAACGATTCCGTCAGAAACAGCATCTCAGGACAACCATGCGCAGTCTCAAGAGTTACTATTATCATTCAACACCTGAAAACCAATTAGAACTAAATGACCTACTGTACTTAAGGGTTTGTTAAACTACCTCATTACCGAGGTCTATACTTTTCATAGCCTCGCTGGCTCATCAGTAGCCTGCGCGTCACCGAGCTCATCTGCCAATATTCCATACGACAGACATCATTTAAATGAAATACAACCCCTCATCTGAACAGGCCCAAACCAACTGTCAAACAACAAATTGACAACAAACACCATACCCGCCTCTGGCTTCATAAACAACTCATTTCATCAAGGGTAAGATATGACCGAGAACGTTTAAATTTTCATGCTGGTCAGGTTCTTTCACGATCAGTCCTTTTCACCGATGCAGCCATACTCAACAACCGCGCACGCGTTTTTCGTCACACTATCGTGCGCCCGCCGCAATTGTCAGTCACCAAACATGGTTCAAATGTATCAATTGGTCGAGTCATACATTTCTTCATTGAATACATAGCTTGACAGTACGGAACTCCGCATTAAATGCACCCCATCCAGATTGTTTAGCCAATATTTGTCTTTAACTTCGATTACTGTTAAACTATAATGGCTGATGAATTGAGGTTAACACATATCAGCAGCTTTTCTTCCGTTTGAATACGTTACCGTTTTCGTTACAGAATATTATTTATTTCCGCTGTTTCATAGATACGCATCACTTCAGATTGTTATTTAATTCCTGACATGTACCAGCAAGATCATTAGAGTCCTCAAAGTTTTGCAGCCAGATAGAATACTGACCGTTAGTCGGTTAAATCATATCCGAGAACCAGCCCTTTGCCCGGCCAGCCAGGCTCACCAGTGGCCACTGCGGTGATCGGCTCGGTTTCAAGACCAGCCTCAGTCCACCGGACACTTTCCATAACGGCAGCCAGCGTCAGATTGGCCCGATAACAGCACAACGGTCAGAGCAGTATTCACAGCCGCTTTTTCACAAGGCAGCTTAATGTCGAATAAAGCCTTCAACCGAGCCATCATCAAATTGTCATTCAGTTTGCCGCTGGACATTCAATAACCCGTCATGTCGTTGATAAGAGTTAGTCAACAGAAATGATAATCATTAAACAGCCCGGACGTTTCACAGGCGAATGTTGTCAGTTAAACATCGCCGCGCCGGTCGCTGCCGCCAACATTTTGATCACGCCAGCCAGCCAGACGGAAGTTACAAACATCATGTTCATCGCCAGGCTGGAGCACATTGCCTACGGCCTGTTATCTCCCGATGATGGATCGTCTTCAGTAACCGCCCTTCCTTCGTATGAACAGCTCATAGAGCTGGCAACCATAAAGCGCACGACGCCCACACCAACAGTTCGGTAACGCAAGATGTCGGCGATTTCGTAACTCAACAGTCTTTGCATGAGCCCGCACCGACACGTCAAACGACGCAGCCGATTTACCGGTAGCAACGCAAGAACGATAGTCGCAAGATGTTGGCATTGAACAAGAGTTAAACGGCAGAATGAAAGTTCGACGGAATGGGCCGACAGCCAACATCAGAGCCGGAGGCATTCAAAGAAGTCCGGCGAAGCGGCATCATCACATGGATGCCGAGTCGCGGAACGGTTCCGGGAATGCCGATGGTCAAACAGGATCAAACCTCTGTCCTCACGCAGGTCTGAGGCGGCCTGTCAAAAATATTGATAACACGGGCCCGTCTCACCAACTTCTGGTTCGAAGAACTATACATCCGGATGTTGGCAAATTCGAAATCAACTTCTTTTTCCAGGTGACCATGTTGTCCTCTCAACGAATTTAGTAATCATTCAATAAATATATACCGCCATAGCCACACTGTTCGGTCAGAAGTTTTGCGTAGCTCCAGAACACAGACATGAAGGTTTTATGTTCATTTATGATGTACAGTCGCAGCAGTACGCACATGACCATTGGTCAAGAAATAACCTTCAAGTTAGTTGGCCAACCTGAGTGTTGATTATATCGGCTCCTAACAGTCTGCGATAATATATCTTCATTTCGAAATCATAAACTTCGTTACCTACGGCGCAAGCTGCTTAATCAGAGTCGACAGCGACGCCAGCATCACCAAATAGCCACCGTTAGCCCACGAGGCCAGCGCCACGACGATTAACATTAACACTGGCTGCTTTGCCGAGGCGTTAACGGTCAGCTGACGAAGTCAGATATGTGTGAAACAGCCTGACGCGAATGGTCGCTTCGGTTTATCAGTGCTACCGATCGCCACCCCACCCGCCACCAACGATGCCCGGCATCGCCGGTGCCGATGTAGGCAGGTGCGATGGAAGCGGTGCCGATGCGGCTATCGGGCAGACGCTGTATCTGCGTCCGTCCTTGACTGCTATTGCACATATCCTGACTTGTCCAAAGCGACGTTGGTGCGCGTAGCATGGCAAAACGTAGTGTTCGCTATTGCTGTTAAAATCCTCATCATATGGCGCTTGGCCCTCCTCATGTACTATGCATCCATGTGGTGGGTAGTATTTGTGATACTGGCAGTATCCATCCTTGTATCTTGAACTCTACTCGTATCTGGTGCCGCAATTAGGTGAAAGCAGAGTTTATAGCTCTGGAGAACGAAATAAATTATATTATCCCATCTGAATGATTAGAATAAACCCCAGACTAGTAACAATAACCTCTCGAGGTTATTTCTATTGCTGTGGATTAAACATGTACGATACTCTTTACTATGTACATTTTGGTACATGATAGACATAAAACTGTATATGTATGTTCTAGATACACAAAACTTTCACAGTGAATTGAATAATAGCTATAAAATGCATATAATTTATTAGGATGATTACTATAAGTTCGTTGGAAGGAGGATAGTACTGATCACGGTGTACAAACACATAGAAGAAGAGTTAGTTTCAGACTGCACTGTATCAGATGCCACAAAAAGGTTCTTTGGGTAAATTTCGGTGAACCCAGACCCCCGATGAGTTATCCTCATCAATATTTTGACTGAAATTCCAACGGACGTTTTAAAAGACTGCCCTCGATATGGGAAGAACGTTCTCACGTGGAGTTAGAGGACAATTATATCTTTATCGTTATCAATATTCCGTTATCGCGGTAACGATATACGATACAGTGCCGCTTGAGATCTTCTTGACGCCGGACTTTTATTACGGTCTGCTGCGAAGAATCTGAAGTATTGTATCCGTTTATTTCCAATCAGATTTCTACGTTCTATACTGCTTAAAAAGACCCGTTTCTTTGTTCCAAATCTTGTATGCCCTATTGACAGCGACTATAAGTTCTTTACGTTACTTTGTGCAAACTAAATCATCCGTCGTACAGACGACATTGAAGTTCAATTGCGTCGTATACTGCAAAAATAAAAGACTTCTTCCAATTGTTGGAATTACAGAAATCCATGACATACTTTTGTACCTCTGCGTTTGCTGGGCACGAATGGTGCAGTTATGGAGCGTCTATCAGGCTTAGTGGACATAGCTCTTTATGAGACACGTGCTCAAAAGTATACGAAGAAGAGGATGAGGAGTTTACCTAGAAGACGTTATCATCGAGAATAAACAGGCCATGGAAATGGCTGAAATGTGCTCAATATCTTGATATGAACATGATGAACGCCTTTACATCTATCATCTCTAACAACCTCAACATGGTCCGTGAAAATGTTGGCATGCTTAATGATTACAATGGCTGTGCCAACGATCATGTTAGCTTGTGACAAACGTACACTGCTCGCTCCAAGACGATCCAGATGGCTTTGTGGAAAGTTGTCATTATTTCACGTTATTTGCTCTTAGCCATTGCCATCTTGGTATGTGGAGACTTGTTTCTAATATTTGAGTTGTTAGATACGTTTAATTCCGTAGCAAATGAGATGAAAGCATAATTTGATAGTAACAGTTGAAAACTTTATTCAACATTAAATACATAGTGGGAAAAAGCTGACTATGAGCCAGCTTTTCTTTCTTACCTATATTACGTTATTGCTTATTATCAGGCCAATCTGATATAATAATAGTGTACCCGCTATGCAAGAGAGGTGTCCGGAGTGGTTTAAGGAGCTGGTCTTGAAAACCAGTGACTCCACTGCAAGGCCGGGTTCGAATCCCACCCTCTCCTGCCACAATTTGCTGCCCCTTTAGGTTGATGATGTCTACCCCTTTACTGGCTAACCAGTAAAGGGGTGACTAATGAGATATAGTTGCGGAATTTAATAGAATAGCACTGAATTATTCTATCTAAACACAAAACTTTAGAGGATACATACGGTCTTATATGGGTACATATCAAGCAAAGGTGATTAAAATGAAAAAGCTAAATCTAGAAGTAATTGATGTTTATCCTCCAGTATCTCATGGAAAGCATTTGGGCAGAAGAGACGAAAGAAGTTGTTATCTCTAAAATAAATAATATTATTCCTTTTATATGCAAAGAAATCTCTTTAGGTGATATTGTGGCGTAATACAAACGGAAGAGAAAACTACTATTATTATGATGATAAACTATAATTCATAGTAAAAATAGTACATTGCGGATTGTTTTCTTTTAATGAAAATCAGAAATTTGAAAGATATAAATATTAAGCCAAACTAATAAATCTTGGATGTGAGTCTGAAACATTTAATGCAAATTTCCATGCAATAAACATACCAATTCAGTAGTCTAGAAGAAAACATATAGACTTTCTTCGATGAATTTAGTGGAAACTAACTGACGTAGATTATGACACGAGGGTATTTGGCACAATAATTTTGTGCAGAAGCTGAGGCCGCACGATCGATTTCGTGAGGCCTATTGGAAAACGATGCACGAGATTAATATATGGAAGTTAGTACCTCATATTAAAGAAAGGACTATTAATCATGAAAGAATTATTAAGCATGATTTAAACATCTTGTTTCCTCAGTCATATAAAAATACCCTTGATAAATTCAAAGTTGTTTATGGAAATAGATTTAAAGATTATGAGAATTGATTTATTTAATAGTAATTTATTGCTTTGACAGAGTTGAGATTCTTTCCCAAAGATGGAATTATATGGAATATTTAGTTGAAATAAACAAGAAAACAAAAGGCAAGAAAATATTTAGCCACAAAAGGTACGACATCTACAGAATTCGTAGACTCTGGAACGTAAAGAAAGGTTTTATGTTTGGAACTTCTTCAGGATGGGGACGCTTATATTTCGTTAAATGATAATCTATCAATATGGGAATATTGGCTAGATGATGGCAGTGTTGGAAAAAGTAGCAGATACTTGATGAAATTTTGAGATATGGAAAAATTATAGATTTCGAGTGATATGGTTGTAATCGAGGTTGACAAACCCACTTAAGGTCGTCTGAAATATTTTTCAGTCGATCTTAGGAGATTCTAGAAATTGAGTTTTCAAAGATGTAGATGGTAATAAATACTCTTTAAAGAATGCACATATGGACATAATCCTGAAGATGCTGTTTCCTATTGGAATCGTTGCAGTTATGTTATTATGGAGCCATCTCAGAGATTACGGAAATGTGATGCTTCAGATTCTAATAATTAATCGATTGGAATATAGCATTTGCACAAACTGTTCCCGTAGGGCAAGAGCACAAGAAAGTTATAAGAAACTCGTAAAGACCTAAAAACGGCAAGCTACCTAAAAGGTTGTTAATCTAAGAAGGATAAATTATGTATTTAGATCAAGTAAATTATAGATTAAACATCAATGATTTTGTATGTAACTCAAATGATGCTACTACGCCGGAGGAAAGCTTGTTGATATTCTTAATCAAGCATGGGAACTTTTACCCAAACCAGCCACTCAATTCGTTGAGGCCTACTTCGGCAATCGCCTGTGGTATTTCAGGAAAATTATATTAGGTGATTATCAAAAAGGTCGCAGGTGGATGTTAGTGCACTTGAGGCACGAAAACATGTAAACCTGCAGCAGGGTGTGTGTTTATGTGACAGCGAATCGTTTATTACGAATTGGGTGATATGGAAAATGCCTCATAAATATTTTGACTCAACTTATAATGAGCCACGTTACCTTTCTCTACGACGACATATTGGCAACGTTTACTAAGCAACGCAAAGAAGAATTAGACTCCACAAGAGAGAGAAAAGTAAAGATCTCGATATTTTCAGACAGTCTTTTTGTACCGGTGCTTAACCGCCGCTACGCCTACGCTTCTGGATGTCTAGTATAACTAGAGGAATATACTATGAAACTATCATATTCGAAGATTTAAAGAGACCAATTACATAACCATAACTGTGTTTGTTTTAAAAGAATCAGGAAGGAAAATGATTTAGATATATCAGAATATTGGACCATTCGTCATAGATACCAACCAAACAAGAAACTTGCTACTGGCTTTTGAAGGAATGGATGACTTGGAAGTTTTACCAATCGAAAAGTTATCGCATGTATCTGAAGAGCCAGCTATATCATTATACTTTTCTAAGAGCATTAAGTTGTGGAAGAGAGAATTTAAATACATTCATCTTAAATCTGATTCTATAATTTCGTTAATTTTAAATCCTTCAAACTATATAAAGCTGATCAAAATCCAAATAACATGTAAATGTTTCTACAGCGAAGCGTGAGGTTGGGTCTCAGAAACCAACAGCCTAAAAAGGTTGTGTGAAAATTTTCAGACGATCTTTTCTTATGTGTCATCCTTGCACCGCTTCGACTACAGCAACGAAAACGGTCGGTACCAATGGAAAGTGCCGTCTAGAGAAGAGAACGCCCGAAACGGTTTTGTCCGGCGGCAGACAAATCAACTTACCTGTATTACGGCTAGCAGAGACGGAAGCGAAGCGAACAGAGCCAACACATCCGAAATGTACTCACCAACCCTTCCGATTGCAAAAACCAGTGGCACGACCATGACGAGACGGTATTGAATTACAACCCTATTCAGGTATTATTCACCCGATACGGGTCGGTTTGTGAATCAGTATCGAATTGCGAGTTGCGGAGATGAGTATTTTTACACATCCAGTCCAAACGTTATGATTTGGATTGATTATATTAGCTGTGTTCAAGTTTAAAATATCTGCAAAGAAAATTCGAATATACAATTGGATATTTTAAACATAACAAAGTCCGGTTGATAAAGGAAACTTATCATGAAGCTATTATCTAATAAGATTAAAATTGAAATTCAAGATGATTTAAAAGTTATTATGGGAGATAGAAAGGTGTATATTTACATACCACCTATTGACTTTAATTACAATCTAATAAACCAGAAGATAGTAATTTTTATTATGAGATAAATTTCAAAGTATATCATGTTCGAGCTTTTTCTTTAATTTATGAAGCAGAATACGAAATTCAATTATATGATAATCAAATTTTACATTACTGATGAAATTAAACTAATTTATCTATCTCATAATGGAAATATTATTTGGATATATTGGCACTTTTGATTCTATAGATTTTATAGACTTTGTAGAGTAATTATCTTTCTACATTCTTCTAATGAAATTACAGAAATTGATAGAAATACTGGAGGAATATTAAAAAGCAAACCATCGTCTGCGACCTTCAATCACAACATAGAAGCGTGTGCAGTACACACGCTGTTTCTGTTATTGTCTTCTGCTCTCAAACCCTTCCGATTGCAAAATACCCTTCTCCACACTGGCATGTAGCTACTGCCAAAATGGATGAAATCTTAGTCAGAAATAATGGGAATGGTACATTTTCTTGGAAGTACTACAAAGATAATGTAACCGTAACAAATATAGGAAATAGTATCGACAACTTTTAGAAAATAAGATCTTACTTTAAAAAACAGAATCATTTAATGATGAAAGAGAATTCATTTTTGAATAATTTAATTCAGATTCTGAAAAATTATTCCATATCCACTCTCATGTGAAATAATAAATCACGTACTTTTACCCTATGAGAAATATAGAATTATCAAAAGAAAATTTTTAGTTTTATCGATAAAAATGAAATATTAAATTTTTGTACCAGAGGAAAATGATATTGCTTATGTATACTTTTTATGGAGGGAATAAATGATTCAGCTGAAATACCAATAGAATTATTCCCTTGTTTATTATCAAAATAAAAATATTAGCAATTGGCTAGAATTAATAAACAAACTAATTTTTATTGTCTAAAAATTATTTAGTAATAAAATAGATAAAGTTATCGATATATCTCTACTCGACAATGAGAAGATGTGTTATCTATTTCTATTGGACTGAACAACACTTTTTAAAATAAATAAACTATTCCAGCAGAAGCAATCCTTTGCCTATATATAACAAAGGGAATTTCCTATGAAAAATTATTAGAAAAACTTGAAAATAATAGGTTTATTTATAAGGTAAGAATGGATCTTGAATTCGATGTAAAAAGACTATCAAAATTATTAAAAATTTTTAAATGAAATAAAGCATTATACTCATAATCATGATCTAATTGAAAAAAGACTAGCGTCTTATTTATATGAAATACCAAAATTAACACATATTTGGTATCTCAATCTAAAAAGACGATCCAAATAAAAATAAATCTTCTATTGTTAGTCAACTTGAAGATGCATGGATGAGAGTTAGATTCAATAATTGGAGAAGAAATTCTTGGTCAAGGACAATAAATACCTCTAACAAACAGTAGTCGCAGGTTAGGTCGAGTTCCGCTAAATATCAAGGTTATCTGAAAATCAATTTTTCAGACGACCTTTTCCCTATGCTCTCTCACTTGCTTCAACTATACCGGCTGGGGTCTTCTGAAAAAGGACGAGCAGGTTTATAAGGATGCGAATCAGTCGTTCAGACGGCAAAACCAATATGCCGACCGTAAGACGAAATTGCACTCACAACTCTCGTTTACGACAAATATTTAACAAAAGCAAATAAAAGTAAATAAATGATTGGAAAAACAGATTAAATGTTTTAAAAAGAAAAAGCAAAAAGCTGAATGTTCTAGATAGAATTGTTTTGGAGAGTAAATATGAATAATCTTTTTAACAAAAACTTTTTGAAATACCAAGACTACCCTAGTTTTTAGTAGTAATCCAATCACTTCAGTACATGACTTAGGGTTCTATGGGAGAAACATTATTAAATTTAGCCGTTAATTCTCAAGCTAAAAAGATGTTATCTTACTAATAGAAAATGGTGCTAATATCAATCAACAAGGCGAATTAAATTTTACTCCTATTCAAAATGCTTGCCTTCACGGAAATATTGATATTATTAAAAATTCTTTTTAGAGAATGGTGCTAAAACAAATATAAAAATGAGTTCGGATATGATGCAAAGCATTATGCAACGGAAGAATATCATGATAAAAGTCTAAAGAGATAATGAATTTATTGAGAAAATTATAAGTAATTGAATCATATTATTGGCGAGCCAACAAAACCGTAATAAGGTCGCTGCATTACAACTTCTCCAGGTATTATGAGCCTGATGTAGGTCGGTTTGTGAATCAGGATCCGATCAAATTAAAGGGTGGCTGGGAGTTGTACTATTAATGGAAAAAGAATTATTATGTATTTTTAAAAATATGAGACACATCCTGATTTTTTTGGGTGACACTATTAAAGATATAAATCAAGTAGGGGCATGGATGATACAGTTTTTACATATTGCAGCTAGAAATAATTCTTTAAATGATGCTCTTGTATTTCTTCAAAATGGGGCATTGATCGATCTTAAAAGGGGACTTAGGATATACTCCCTACATTATGCATGCATGTTTGGAAATATAGAAATGGTGAAAAGTACTCCTTGATAATGGATCTGATAAAAATATACAAAATGAATTTGGAGAAAATGCTGTTAGAATTGCAATTAACTCATCCAGCGAAAATAAAGAAGATAGTAAAACTATTAAATAATTTTTAGAAAACGTAAATAAAAAAATAGATTATAAATCAATCAAATGGTGCTATACCTTAAAATGTAGAAAGTAAGACATGACGATCTAATTTTATTAATTAAAATCAAATGTCAGATAAACAACAAAATGAAATTGCTTTACATTTAAATACACTTTTACTAAGCTCGATAGAAAAATCCTAGTATAGATAATGATTGTTTCATAGAATTATTTAGTTATTATTCCAACATATCCCAAGGAGAAGTAAGTGAACTATTTAATTTACTACAATCTTTTAACCAAAAATGAAATCAATATAATTCATGATTTTTAGATTATATTTCCAAGTTTATTAAAAGACTTAGGACTATGTTGTGAATTTGAAAACTTTTCTAACGGAGGTAAAATATATACAAGAAAGAAATTATCTGGAGGAAAAAAATTGGGCCTACTTTTCCAGTTTTTCAAAGTTGATAAAAATAACATCATAAGTTTTGATGATAGTGATAACTCTTATATATTTTCTATAATGCAACTATCTACTAAAAACTTGGATTGAGATAACATACGATGATTTTCTCTCAATACTTGAATCACTAGAGTAGCAGCTTTTTACTAATAAGGCTTTTATTATATTTTTACTCCTTGCTGTTTAAAATATATTTTTTTCTAATTGTCTCAAAATTTCATTTATATGGTTACGTTGTTGACTTTTTTTATATTGCCCTAAGAAACAAAGTGCGATATTTAACACTACTCAAATCAAATTAATTATTGATTTTTAAAATTAATCCAAAATTTTAACCGGAAATTAGTGTCGAAAACACATAACAAGTACTATCCAACTTTATTTATAACTTTCCCGGCCTTCAAAGGTGCGGTGGGTGGCGACCGCCGTCGATCCGATACATGGTTTGTGATTTATGGAGTATACATTTATGTTCAAATTAAAATTATTGCCGAGGATTTTTCAATATATGTATTAAGCGTAAAGTAGAAATTAAAAAGTTAGATAAACTTCCTAAGCTGGATAATAACTATTTGTTATTTATTGCTAAATATCAGGAAGTAGAAATAATACCTGATATTTCTCTTTTAATTATGAAGAGGCTTTTAAATGAAAATAGATACCTAGAGTGTAATTATCCCGAAATATCAAGGTGTTTTTGGAGTATTGGACAAGCAGGACAGGGAGATGGATGGTTTTTAAATAAAATAGATAATACCATTTTTCCATTATAATCATGATGCTGGAGAGTATACCAGATCTGGATTTACAAATTTAGGGATAGATTTCTCACAATTTATCCAGTTGGCTTTGTTATACAGAGATTTAGAGCACCTATTAGATGAAGGAGAGACACTTACGGATAATATAAAAACTGAGTTTATATATTCAGTAAATAGTATAAGTAATAATTTGTTTAATGTTTATCCATTTAAGTATTTTTAATTGGAATATTTAATAAATTTATTAAGCAAGTCGTACTCGCACAAAACCTTCAGTCTAATGTAGGGTGTATGGTTCGCTACACAGTTTCTGTTTTTCAGACGACCTCAATTCTTTTTCGAAGTCGTCTGAAATATTGGTTCTTTAACAATCTAGGCCAAAACCGTCTACAAATATGGTCAGGACGGTCAGGCGGTTTGATGAATCAGGACTCGATTGGGTACATTGGGTGGGGATAATCTTTATGGAAGAGGATAGCATTATGTTGGATAAATTATATTTTAATCAAATTGATTGATCGGTTGAGGAATTTTGAAGAGATCGAGAGAGAGGATGAAGAGGTACTCCTGAAAAATTAGTAAATTTGGTCCTGATCAAATATATCCGATTATATATATTGGACAAACATGAGCTCCGAGGAAATAGCTGATAAAGTACTTAGTTACAAACCTATTATCCTCCCTGATTTAAACTATTCTTAGTCTACATGAAATTTTCAGTTTTAATGTAATGTATATATGGAATACATACATGTACTATATGTAATAAACAACCTAAGAAGAAATGCTGATTATTTGACAAAATTATAACTGAAAGGCGTAATGAAAATGAAAATTAAGAGTTTAGTTGAGAAAATGGGTGGAGTTCAAGGTTTACGTTTGAACCACTGATTCCACATCTAGAAAATCAATGTCTAAATTTTTAGATATTACTAAAGAAGAATTTTCAGATTATTTGGATTATCTTGAATTATTTGGTGGAGAGACAGGATTTATAAAAAGAATTTAAGTTAACCCCATATAGTGCTTTGCCTGAGTATTGTTATCCTGATGACGATATTCCTGTGGGTGGTAATATCGAATGGAATGGTGGTGATTTAGGTTTCTTTTTATGGTGAAAATATAAACTACCAAAAATTCCCAAATTAGTGAAAGAAGGCTTGAAAAATACAAAAAAATAGAATACCAGATAATTTTTCTACCAATATCAAGTAATGAATTTGGTGATTTGATTTGTCTATGTACTCAAGGAGAAAGAATTGGGCAAAATTTTCTATTGGGATCAGTGAAAATGAATGGGATGAAGAAGATTATTTTTGATGAATTTGGTGTACAAATGCCTGACGAAGTAAAAATTCCAAAATATCTATTTAATTGGTAAAAATCTATATGATTGCTTTAGCAGAATGATTCCAGTTTAATAATTAAAGCAAGCCGTAGCTCGGAGAAAACCTTCAGTCCCTGACGTAGGATATGTGCGGTACGTACGCACGCGTTTCGCCTATCAAAACCACATCAACGCAGACGGCGAAAGTAGACAACAAACCCGCTACTTCCACTGCGCCAAATCGGCATTCCGCGCGAGAGGACCGACATCTACGGTAATCTCCTGTGGTACAGCGAATACACCGCCTGGGGTCGTCTGAAAGAGGAAACAAAGGTAACGGATAACGCATAGCAACCCTTCCGTTTACAGAACCAGTATTGCGATGAAGAAACAGGGTTGCATTACAACTTTTTCAGGTACTATGACAGTAGAATCGGACGGTTTAACAATCAAGATCCCATAGGATTAGTGGGCGGGGAGAATTTTATGCTTTTGCGCCTAATGCTCAGGTGTGGGTTGATCCTCAGGGTTTTGAATAAATGCTGTGAAAAATAGCAAAGTTAAAACAGAACCAAACACAGCATGGTCAGGTAGAACAGATGGTATTGGTGGACAACATATTGCTGCCGATATTGCCAAATCTAATGGAGGAACAACATTAGAAATGTTAATTGAAAGCTAGAAAAATTATCATGCCTACGTGGGATCGAAAATAACCAAGCAAGCATTAAAGCATGGGAAGATATTTCATCAGAGTATGCAACATGCGCTTCTGGTACTATAACAGGCGTTATTGGCAAAAGATGCGCGACCGGAAATATATGGGAAAATAGAGAATTATCCGCTTTTGAAGAACAATCCTAATATAACAAAAAAATAGTAATAATAGATCCTAAAACAAAAGATTTCAACTGTTATAATTCAAAGGTAATGACTATGGATGATTTCGTAATTAAAAAAATTTTCAAGAGGTATGTTAATTGTTTCTTTAAATGGACATGAAATTTCATTTGAAGGAGAAATGTTCTTTCAAATAATGAGTTTCACTTTTCCTATATGCGAAAAACAGCAAAAATTTACTAAAGACCAACCAAATTTTTAAGCAAGGAAGAGTTAGATAATATTTTAGAACATTTAAAAAAAGAATTTATTTTTAAAAAAATAGAGTATTAGACATAATTTTCTAAATATAATTATCAACTGTAAAAGTAGTCAAGCAAGTCGTAGTACACAAAACCTTCAGTCCTGACGTAGGATATGTGCGGTACGTACACGCGGTTTCGCCTATCAAAACCACATCAACGGAGACGGAGAAAGCCGCCAACAAACCCACTACTTCACAACGACCAAATCGGCATACCGAAAGAGATGACCGACATCCACGGCAATCTGCTGTGGTACGGCGAATATACCGCTTGGGGTCGTCTGAAACAGGACGAGCGGGTTTATAAGGATGCACATCAACCGTTCCGACTGCAAAACCAGTATTATGATGAAGAAACCGGACTGCATTACAACCTGATGTGCTATTACGAGCCTGAGGCGGGGCGGTTTTGTGAATCAGGATCGGAATTGGGTTAAATGGTGGAACAAACCTTTATCAGTTAGCCTTCAATATTAAGAGATGGATGGATCGCTGGGATTATCTTGTAAAAGATCCTAAAGATTATGGATATGACAATGAAAGAGATTACATTGCTGAGGTAAGAAATTAAATACTGCTAGATTAAAAAGAATTCTAGAAGAATTAGATCGAGGAGATCACTCATTCATTTAAAGAGGACTTCTTAGGAAGAGGTGCACCTATAAGTCATTATGATGTATACCAACATCTAAGGAATTAATTTTTGATGAAAAAGATGGAAATATTACATACGTACAAACGTGGGTTGTTGTGGTTAATTATATATTATGATTAACCTCGTCTTATCTGGAAAGATAAATTATGGAAAATAATATAGAAATTAGCTTTTTACATGAAACAAACCAAGTTGTGAATATGAATTATATTGCAGATTTCTTAGATATTAATAATGCTGCTTTTTTTGTTCCAAGGGGAATTATGTACATCAAAAATAAAAATCAAGTATATCAACGAAGTATCATATTATAGTTTTGGGATAAAAAGACAGGTTAATACATCAAAATAAAATAGATAATTTTTTATATAATAAAACGAAAAGAAAAATTATTAAAAGAAATATTTAATGAGTTTAGCTTTACTAAAGAGATTATTATATATACTTGGGAAATGATGAGGAAGATATCCACTTAAATTTAAATACTGAACAAAATTAAATTAATTTCTGATATTGATATTAATTTGTCAATAATTCATTATAATTAATACTGATACCATAAAACTAAACCCAATACCAAGAATCTAATTGCGGGCGGTTTGTAAATCAGCAAAGAAGACAAAACTCGCTTCGTCTGGGACGGCAGCCGGCTGTTGCAGGATAGTGTACGCAAACGGCAGATACACCTTATCTCACACCAACTGGGACGGTTACGAACCACGGGCAAAAATCCCAACCACACCAATGCCGAATGCGAAAGCAAACAGCAAGCCGTACCCCATATGAAACCTCCAATCCCGACGTAAGGTGTGCGGTATGCACACACACGGGTTCTGCCTTTCAGGCGACCTTCATCTTATTTCGTCAAAAATGTGCGCACGAAAGGGTTTTCATATCATACTGCTGCCTTTGAAATAGAATAAAAAGGCGTATATAAAATCATGTAGGAAGGATGATTTCGGAAACCAAACGGCAGGGATTAATTTCTAGGAAACAGGTAACAAGATTTTGTAGAATTATTGGTAAATGTTCCTAATTTTATTAATGTAAATATATTGGAAAGGGTTAATATGAACTACTTGATTAAGCCATATGAATCAATTGGTGATTTTGTGTTTGGTACTTCTCTTAAGGAAGTACAAGAAAAAATATGGAAGACCAGTAAGAATGGTTGAAGATAATATTATGAATAATAAGGTGGAATATAGAAATGCTTGTGAGTTAGTTTATAGAAAACGATAAACTGGTTTATGGATATTGCTTAAAGATTCTAATCCCATATTAGGAGATATTGATATATTTAAAAATTCAATCGAAGACCTTAAAAGCCATCGATTCAGAATTTATTGAAGGAAAAATATATTCTTTTTAAGAACCTCGGAATTTGCATAGGAGGTATGACAGGGAAAAAATTCCTGAAGGCAAGTTATTAATTTCATTCGATAAAAATCACTTTGATTTTTGAATGTTTTATCAGGTGTAATCGAACTGTAGCCAATGAAACTTCCAATTACGATGTAAAGTAAGTCGTATTACCGCACAAAAACCTTCAGTCCTGACGTAGGATATGTGAGGTACGTACGCACGCAGTTTCGCCTATCAAAACCACATCAACGAAGACGGCGAAAACCGCCAACAAACCCCACTACTTCCACTGCGACCAAATCGATATCTCAAGAGAGATGACCGATAAGGACGGCAATTTGCTGTGGTTCGGCAACTATACCGGCTGGGGTTGTCTGAAAGAGGAAACCAAGGTTGCGGATAGCGCTTACCAACCCTTCCGCCTGCAAAACCAGTATTGCGACCGTGAAACGATTTGCATTACAACTTCTTCAGGTATTACGAGCTTCTGAGATCGGTCGGTTTGTGAATCAGGACCCGATTGGGTTGGAAGGCGGCTTTAACGTTTATCAGTTTGCGCCGAATATTCAAGACTGGGTTGATCTGTTGGGGTTAGCAAATCGTAAAACTTTCAATTTAGGAAAAGGTTATGCGGGTGCCCTCGATATATTTGATAGTGAAAAAAATCAAGTTTTTGAAATACATGTATATGACCCTAAAGGAAAAGAAGTGGGTATATATGGCCCAGATGAATGGTTTTAATAAAACATGGCAAAAAGGAAAACCGGAGGAATCCCTGATTCTGTAGAAAATTCTTGTAGAGGTATTACTGTTGATACTGGACGAAGAATAGGGTGCGGTTCCTCCAAAAGGGACAGCTAACATAAAAGGCAATAAACTTAAGAAATTCATGCAACTATTAATGCCAGATTAACTAAATATATTTAATTTTACAAACTGAGTGGTAAAAACATGACAAAGCTAATATATCAAAACGACCTTGGTATTACTAAATTTGATAGGTATTTTTCGTTATTTAGACGATATAAGAGATGAAAATAAATCCTTATATTTACAATTTTTCCGATGAAAAATATCAACTTCGAGGAAAAGAAACTCTTCATGATTCTTGGCTTCAGGATTTTTAAAATTTCCCGAGACCTGAAAACTGAAGAAAATATGAATAGTAGCATCGAATTAAGCTTTTTATTGGCTAATTGGAAAAAGTATTTTAATTTTTAAATTATTATGATGCCTTTTTGAGAAAATACCTTTTTGGAAATTTTTAACAATCAGTATTCACAAAATGACCTGTTGGTTCATGAATTAAAAATGGAATCAACAAACAAAAAGGTATCAGCATATTATTTGCTTTGATAATGATATTGATTTGATAATAAATTTCTGTACTTTAAATATTTATATGCAAATGCTAAATAAATATAAAAGGACTTCATGATGTAACAAACTTAGAAGGTTGATAATGAATATTTATGATGAAATTATCCCCGGAAGAGTTTAGGGGAGTCAGATTAAAAGACAATATTAAAAATTACTTTAGTATCATTAATGAATATAATTTAAATGGAAAATTAAAATTTTTCAAACTAATATTTATTCATGTAGATATATATTTACTGATATACCAATTGAAAATTAACGTAGATATTACTTCAGGAGAAATTTATAAATTTCTGCATTAGAAGGATATCAAGGCAAATTTAAAACTATTAAAATAGGAATGCCCTATTAATGATATCTTAAATTCTAATTTAGGTTTCTATTATGATGAATGTGAAGAAGCTTTTTCAAAAAATTATTGAAGGAATTGCACTGGAAGTTTCTGAAGATGATCTTTCCGTTCGAAGAAGCTATCAAAATGAATATAAAATATATCTCTGTTTTTGATCCAACCGCATTTGATCGATAAATTTAATTAGGCCTTGAATATTAATTAATTCTAGTTAAACAGAAATTCAAATAGTCGTCCTAGGATGAGTTGAGACCCAATGTTCCAGTAAGGTCGTCTGAAATAGAAACCAAGGTAACGGATAACGCATAGCAACCCTTCAGTTTTACAGAACCCGGTATTGCGATGAAGAAACAGAGTTTTGCATTACAACTTCTTCAGGTATTACGAGCCTGAGATTGGGCGGTTTGTGAATCAAGATGGAATTGGGTTGTTGGTGGAAAATTTGACCAATTTGCGCCTAATGTGTAGGCTGGGGTGGATGTTTTGAGACTTGCTAAAAAGCTCCTTTAGGCGATTGTAATCTCGGTAGTACTAGAGCAAACTCACAACAGCTTAGTAGAAATATGGCATTGGAAGGTCGGTCAGTTATATCAGGCGAGGCTGCAGAGTCACATAGTAGCATCTGGTGTATAGTAAATTGGTGGGAACCTGTATAGAATCTTGTCAGATTAGTAATATTGATAATAATGATACTAATGGGATGGTTGTTGAGTCATCCTCGCTTCATAATGAAATGCATAATAGAAAATTTCATGAAAAGGTACGAGATAGATTAAGTAGTAGAAACTATGAAGAATAGAGACGTGGAAAAGCAATTAGACGTGCTTCAAGACGTACTTTAAGACAGATTGGTAAAAATGTAATACTTAAGGAGGTAGCAGGATGAATTATTCTGATGATATATTTGAAAAGTTAGTTGCTACAATCAGAAGAGGCAACAAGTCAGGCGGCTATAGATTTGTTCAATTCGACAAATGAAACTTTTTACTTCTTTGTGTTAGAGTACTACAGGTGAGGCACTCAGCTCCTTTTGTGAGTGCTTGGTCATATGAAGCACTAAAAACAAAGCATTGCTCAAAGATTGGGATGCTTACGATATTGCAGATTTTTAAATGGTCTTCGATAGATAGTCCTTACTTAGAGTTTGGTTCACAATATTTCCATCAAGTAAACCAAGCTTTCTTAGATCGTATTGATATTCACTCATTAAAAACAAAGTGGAATATGAAAAAGAATTCAATTTCCGGATTAATGTGATGGAGGAAGCACTTCATCGGTGTGATATGAAGGGAATATTCTCCTTAAATCAACCTCGTTCAGAAATAATGATTAATGTTGAGTATTACCACCCGATTATACAAATACTATTCAGTGCGAAAAATTAAATCCTATTGAATCAATCCAAATTTGGTTAAAAAGAAGCTGCTGAACCTGTGGAATAATTAACTTTTCTTGATAGTAAAGCAAGCTGTAGTACACACAAACCTTCAATTCTGATGTTAGGTGTGAAGAATTGTACGCACGCGGTTTCGCCTACCGTAACCATATCATGGTCGATTACAGGCACAAGTGCGACAGCGTATGCAAGATTTTACAAGAAAGATTGAAAACGTTTGAGTCAGTCCATATCTGTTGTAGGATGTTCATCTACCAACTCACCCAAACGATTAAATTAGGAGGGTATTATGAAGAAATTGATGGTGTGGGGATATAGCTCACAAAGTTTAGACGAGTTAGCGAAAAGAAAAAGTGCCCTAAGGTTTCCTTAGGGAAGTAGGGATATCAGAGGTATTCAACCCTAAAAACGCATCCTGATTTTTGACTTTTCATGGAGTTGGTTCGTAAAGGGCAAGAAATTCCTCCAATGCCCTGAAAAAGGTTTATGTCTGCTTAAAAAAAGCAAGGAGTGTTACTTTTGATTTTTACCTTATGGCTACAACTTCTTTATCATGTCAGCGCGTTTTTGGAATTTATTAAAAAAATATGGGTTTAATTATAATTTTTGGTATGAGCGAAGCGATTATTGTCAATACAAAGGTGAGCTATTGACAAATGAAGTCTATTATTTGGTAAGAATAGTTAGCTGGGAAATTGAGGATGAAATTATTTATCCTGATTTAGGAAGAGATGAAAAAGGTTTTTCGCTGGAGCATATACTAATTCGGATAAGGATATTTTGCTGTCTTCCAAAATATAAGTATATGGAAGCATTTATGGTGTCAGAAAATTTGAAAGAAAAATATTGGAAAACTTTTCTTTGCCTTTTTCTTTATTCTTTGGAAGAGTGGAAGGAATTAAATAATTCAGACTTTTTATTGGGATTAATATAAATCAAAGAAGTGTTGGATGAACTTTCCATCCCAACATCTACTCCCTCTCTCGTGGGAGAGGGGGTGGGAGAGAGCAAAACGACTGCCTCGACCGACTGACCGCCTACATCGACGGACTCGGTACCAAAACCGCCTACGAACTCGCGGTGGACGGAACGCGATTACTTCAGGAGTACACTCCAAAGGCAACTACATATGTTTTATAGTTAATTATTAAGGGTTTCTAATGAAATATTCACTTTTTAAAGTAGTCAAATTGCAACAAGATCTTACGGTTTTTAATTTACAACAGGGAGACATCAGTTACAATTGTAGAAGTTATTCAAATCCTTATGAAGCATATGAGGTTTGAATTCTGCGATACTAAAGGAAAAAAACAATCGTACTACTAACTTTAAAGCCAGAACAATTAATGCCATTTCTTGATACATAATATTATTCTTATAAAACTTAAAAAGCAAGCCGTAGCCTACATTAAACCTCCAATTCCACCGTAGCGTGGGGCGGTACCCACGAATGCGGTTTAGCTGTCTAAACCACATCAACGAAGACGGAGAAAGCCACCAGCAAACCCACTACTTCCACTGCTACCAAATCGGCATTCCAAGAGAGATGACCGATAAAGACGGCAATCTGTTGTGGTACGGCGAATACACCGCACTAGGGGGCGTCTGAAAAAGATGAGCGAGTTTACAAGTATGCGCTTCAGTACTTCCGCCTGCAAAATCAGTATTGCGATGAAGAAACGGGAGTGCATTACAACTTCTTCAGGTATTATGAGCCTGATGCAGGTCGGTTTGTTAATTAGGATCCGAATTGGGTTGGATGGTGGAATAACCTATACTTATTTGCTTTCAATAGCTAGATATGGGTTGATGCACTGGGACTTCCCAAAGCTCCATGGGGGAAAGGTAGCTTTTGATTCTTGGGTTGATAGTGCAAATGTTGCAGATATTCGCAAAAGTTATGGCAGATCCAAATACTAAGAATGCAATACCAAATGCTTTGAGAAATGGTGGAGGATTCCATGAATGGTTCCCCGTTTCAATGGTGGATAAATTGGAAGGAGCATAAACTAAACGTGGTACCACTATGAGGATTAAGAATTTTTGCTGAAAAGTTTACTCGTGGTGGTAAAAATCTGTTGGGGGATGTTGAGGAATATAGATTAATACCCTATTATGTTAAAAATATAATTAACATTATTTATGAATAAAAAGAGGATATTATATGATTGATTCAACAACTAAAGATATGATTTCTGTGTGGATGGGGACATCTTTTTAAAACACCTGATGAGTTTAATGAATATACAGATGGAATGGAGGACTCAGATTCTCATTGTCCAGCTTTTTGCAGATTTTGGAGTTTCATTTATTGATTCTGATTATTTTGTGGCATTCCAGACAGATAATGGAGAAATTGTGCAGTCGAAGTGTTAGTGAAGAAGTTGGAGCACACTCAATAAAGTTATAAAAGATATTGTGAAAGTAGCAAAAAGAAAGGAATAAATGAAGGTAATTCTTTATATTACTATTCTAATGCAACATTTTATGAGGAAAATCAGGTAAACTTTACAATGATTTGAAGTTTATAGGAACTTTTAAAGACCCAAGATATCGCTAGTGATAGTGAAACATTAGTCAGGATATCACTCGGACGGCAGATATACCTATATCTACATCGATCCCAACCGCTACGAAACCTTCGTACAGGGTCCGCAATTGGACAACCGAAGATGGAGAAGGCGTCCAACAGGCCCACTACTTTCACTGCGACAAAATCGGCATCCTACGTGAAATGACTGATGATAAAGGCGAGCTGGTTCGGGGATTATTACGGATGGGAAACAAATGCGTATTGATATTATAGGAAAATAGATATGTTACATTTAACTAATTTACAAACAAAGGATATGATGAACTTATTGAAATTGATGGAGGTTGTTTATCAAGTATTTGCTATTAAGAAAAAAATAATGGAACTTATAGCACATATTACTATACAGTACCAAAAAAATAAATTGGATCGGGGCTGAAGATTATGAGATAGAAGAATTTAATGAATTTAATGAACTTGAATTAGCTATAAAACATATTCAATCAAAAGGAGCTAATCTATCAAGATTTAATATATTTAAAGGTAACAAGCCTCTTTAAGACCTTTTTGACCATAGGTTGGATCAGTACAACAAAACATCAAGGTCGTCTTAAATCAATTCTCAGAAGACCTTCCCTATGATTTTTATCCAAAAAAATACTGACAAAAGGTATGCACAGAGAAAATAGTCAGTTAGCCATCACCAATGAAAACGGTGCGTACTACCGCTTTAACTACGACAGCCTCGACCGATTGATTGCCGAAAATGGAGATAAATATGCCCTTTCTGAAAATTCCCTATAAGATTATCCTAAAGAAGGATTGTTCAAAAACCTTTATCGAGAAAACATCTATAAAATAGAGGAATTTAAAGATGAATTTAAGTATTACGAATATACCCCAATAAGAAAAATTATTATTGATGAACATAATTTAGTACCATTCATCTTTTTCACCAGAAGGAATAAATTATTTAATGCCTAAAATTTTTGATAGCATCAGTAATAGCATTAGAAATGATGATATTCCAGTAAATATAGAAGAATTTATTATAAATATACCTACACAGAAAACATCACTCATGCTTTAAATCTCTTAAAAAAAGATGAGCTTATAATTCTTAAAAAGTATTTAGAAAAATATTATTTGAGAACCATCAAATTTGATGCAACAAATAGGTGAACATTATTTATTCAAGTATTGAATATCTCGAAAAGTTAATAAATAATTCCTAAATCTACTTATTATTTTGCTAATCGAATATATAAGCCAAGGTTTCTAGAAAAGGTCAAACCATACCCTTCCCTTCTCCCGTGGGAGGTGGCAAAAACAAAATCCAGAAGGCCCAATTATAGAACTACCAAAAAGTAAACATGATTTGGGAATAAAAATGCACCTTTGGCAATCAAAAAGGAAAAAGATGTGGCTTATTATCATACTCATGAGAACATGACTCAATTTTAAATTTTAGTATTAAGGAAAGAATGATGAATAAAATCTGGCTCTTTACTATATTAGTATTTCTTTGTTTTACTTCAGCTTTTGCAAAAGATTTTTAGACAAAAAGGAGAGTAATATGTTAGTCAGTTCCAGAAAATATGGCCTTGAGCTTGCTGAAATATACATAAAAATGTATATGGAAATACTGTTTCAATAAATCAAAAACCATACCGTATTATTGAAGAGAAAGATGTCTGGATACATTAATGGTACCTCCACAAGCACTAGGTGGTAATTTCCATATAGTTATTTCTAAAAAAAGATGGGAGAGTAGATAACCCATTCAAAATAGCAGAGCTGTAGTACGTACGAAACCTCTAATCCCGACGTAGAGCATTGTGGTACGCACGAAGGCGGTTTCGCCTGTCTAAATCACATCAACGAAGACGGAGAAAGCCGCCAACAAACCTACTACTTCCACTGCGACCAAATCGGCATCCCGAGAGATGACCGATGACGAAAGACAAAGCTGGTTTTCCTTCTTACAAAAGAAAATAAAAATTTTTGGTGTTTTTCCTGATATTCCTCCTGAAGAGTGGCAGAGGATACTGAATTTGAAAAATTTGAAGACTGGCTAGAAAACTTGATGAAAGAAAAACTAGAGAAATTTAAAAATTCTGAATAACCAATTTTAAAAAAATATTTTATTTAGCAAATCTAACAAAAATAAAACCATGCCGTCTGAAAACACTATCTAAACCTTTTCAGACGGCCTTTCTCGTTCTTTAACAATTCAACTTCTACTACTACCGTTTACGGACGCGACGGCAAAGTGCTCAAAAGCAGCAACTACCTCCTCGGTGAAGAATGGACGTTCGCCTACCGCAAAGATCGTACCGTCGTTACCGACACTTACAATACGACAGCTACGCCCCCTTGGCACAGGGATGCAACTAGACCAGTATGCCGACCGTGAGACGAGACTGCACTACAACTTCTTCAGGTATTATGAGCCTGATGCAGGATGCTTTGTTAATCAGAATCCGATTGGGTTGGATGGTGGAGATAACCCTATACTTATTTGCTTTCAATAGCCAGATATGGGTCGATGCACTGGGACTTTCCAAAAGCTCCATGGGGAAAAGGTAGCTTTGATTCTTGGTTTGATAGTGCAAATGTTGCAGATATTCGCAAAGTTATAGCAGATCAAATACTAAGAATGCAATACCAAATGCTTTTGAGAAATGGTGGAGGATGTTGAGGAATGTAGATTAATACCCCTATTATGTTAAAATATAATTAATATTATTTATGAATAAAAAGAGGATGTTATATGATTGATTCAACAACTAAAAGATATGATTTCTGTATGGATGGGGACATCTTTTAAAACACCTGATGAGTTTAATGAATATACAGATGGAATGGAGGACTCAGATTCTCATTGTCCAGCTTTTTCAGATTTTTGGAGTTTCATTTATTGATTCTGATTATTTTGTGGCATTCCAGACAGATAATGGAGACATTGTGCCAGTTGAAGTGTTAGCAGAAGAAGTTGAGGGCACCTCCAATAAAGTTATAAAAGATATTGTGAAAGTAGCAAAAGAGAAAAGGAATAAATGAGGTAATTCTTTATATTACTATTCTAATGCAACATTTTATGAGGAAAATCGGGTAAACTTTATAATGATACGAAGTTTATAGGAACTTTTAAAGACCAAGATATCGCTAGTGATAGTGAAATATTAGTCAGGATATCCACTCGTACGGCAGATATACCTATAGCTACATCGATTCCGACAGCTACGAACCTTAGCTCAAATCTTTGACAACGCCAAAGACGGTAAAAAGCAGTATTATGATGAAGAGACCAGGGCTGCATTACAACTTCTTCAGGTATTATAAGCCTGATGCGGGTCGGTTTTGTGAATCAGGACCCGATGAACTTTCAGGCGGAGACAATCTGTATCTCCAGTAGAACACCATACCCTATGAGAGCCTTACCTCCTGGTTCTAATTGAAAGCCTTATACCATATATAGGGTACTGAAAACCAATTGATAATGTAGCTGAAAGTAAAATTATGTCGTTGTTCGGAGAGATTGGATTAGGGACACAGTATGAATTACCAAAATCTGTTAAATCATATAGAATCTGGGCATTTTGAAGAGGTGAAAATAGGAAAATGTTAAAAATTAATGAATTGAATTCATATCTTAAAAAGTAAAGGAGTACCAGAAGATAGTTACTCAATCAATGAAGTAAATGATGAATCATTATGTATTGTTGAAGAAAATAAAAAAATGGCATATATTCTATTCTGAAAGAGGATTGAGAACCGAAGAATATTGTTGCCAAGATGAACATTTGGCAATTCTATATTTTATAAATCGCTTATCAAAAAATGTTAAAATTTTCTTTCGAATGAAAAGCAAACTGTAGCCTGTATGAAACTTTTAATTATGGTATGGGTATACTACGCCGTGTAATTACCGCATTTTAAAAAAATAAGGACTTTTATGGAACCACTAAATTTATCAAATGAAATCTTATTAGAAGATATTTTAGATACTAATGAATATGTACATTCTGAAAAAAGAAACTTGGTAAAAGCCGTAATAGAACATTTTTCCTCCACATTCTGTTATTTACTTTCTAGAATTTGTTGAAAATTCTACCTATGAAAATAAATATTATGGGTATATTTTTAATAAAACAGAGAATAAAATTTATCAATTTTTCTTTTTATAGATAATATAAAAATTCAAAAATGTAAAAATTAAATCTAAGGCATAAAGACAGGAAAAAAAGCTCACAAAAAGATATTTTAGCTTTGGACATTATTGATTTATTGTAAATGTAGTCTGCAAGCGTAGTTTGGGTTACCAACGCTAGCAGGCGTAACATATATAAAACTTTTAATTCTGGCGTGGTGAGTGCAGTATGTTCCTATGCAGTTTCTGCCTTTCAGACGACCTCCCTTTTATATGCCCCTAAAAAGCGAACAGATCTGGTTCAGCATCCGGACGGGCATTATGTCATCGTGTCGCTGGAAGGTTCGATAGCGCTGCGTTTCGCGCCTTTGGCGGTGGCAGAAGACAGTTTGGACGAAGACTCTCACCCTCTTTCCGCTGGTGGCGGTGGAAGATGCCAACGGCAACCATCAGCGTTTCGTCTATCATCTGCTGACCGGTCTGCCGCAATACGTCATCGACGGCAACGGCCGGGTGTTCTCGCTGAACTTCGGCAATGTGGCGGATGAGCAGTCGCCCTTGTTGGAATTGTTGTTCTAGTTAGTGTTTGTATATATTCAACGGCGGGAGTATGTGGTGCTTTTTGGTAGGAGGAAGTCTTGTAGGAGCAATGTGAAGTTTAATATTGATATAGGAACATGATAATTATGAGCAATAGTGATTTTTTTATATACAAAATATGATTGAAACTTCTTTAGAACAAGAAGATTTTCAGTCAAATAATTATACTACTAGATTCGCTACCATCTAAAAATATACGTAGAGCATTGTATTTATTATCAAAAATATTCCCAAATAAAAATAGAAATTACTGAGAATGAATTTAAATTTATTAAATGTATATTATCCAATAATAAATTTATAGTAGTTCAAAGCATCTCTGATTTTCTGAGAGCAATATCTATACTCAACTTTAATGACCTACAAAAAAACAGGATATTTCTGATTTGATTTTTCAAAATCTAAATATTTTTAAGCAAAAATTGTGATTTTTGAGTTAAATATACTAATAACAAAATTAATAGAACCCAATAAATTTTTATGCAAGTTGAGAAATTTAAAAAAATAATTTAGATGATTATTCAAGAAAATATTTATTAGATTTTATTTTTTTACGAGAAAAGAATATCTTGAAAATGGCTTTAATGAAGATGAAATCAATGATTTTTATAAAATTATTGAGCTACCCTAGATAAAATAGCAAGCAGTGATCGCACAAAACCTCCAGTTCTTACTAACCTTTGGCACAGGTACGCAACTGGACCAACGAAGACGGAGAAAGCCGCCAGCAAACCCACTACTCCCACTGCGACCAAATCGGCATACCAAGAGAGATAACCAATAAAGATGGCAACCTTTTGTGGTTCGGCAACTATACCGGCTGGGGGCGTCTGAAAAAGGATGAGCGCGTCTATCGGAATGTACATCAACCGTTCAGATTACAGAACCAGTACTTCGATGACCAAGTGTTGACAATGCTCGCGGTGTATATGATTAATGAAAAGAATAAATTATGAATATAGAATTGCATATTGAAAGAGTACAATCTATTTTTTAGTCGAATGGATCACAAAAGAAATGTAAATTTGCAGCTTGGTGCTGTAATGCACTGATCGTTGAGAAAAATAAATGAAAATATGACTAAAATAACTAATTCAAATGTGAACTACCAACTCTGTGATGCTATCATTAAAGCTGGTTGGTATGATTTCTCCCAAATAAATATTGGAATCTCTCAAAAAGCTATAGAAGATATAAATTGGGATGATGATGATCCATTAAATGATATGGTAGAAACACAAGGAACTATAGAATTATTAGCTTCGATTCGAAATATGTTACTAGGTATACAACAAAAATCATCTGATAGTTATTACTTTGCTGCATGTGCTGAAAACGTAATTAACTGGAAAGATGCTTTAACGAATTTCCCATACTCCGAAGATGGCAAAATAGAGGACGAAAATTTAAAACGTGAATATGAAATTCAATTGTTATTTTTAGATGATTTAAGAAATAGTATAATTACCTTACAGGATATTAAGAAATATAGATAAATGGATGCAAGCCTAAAGTAGACTGTTTAGAAAGATAGGAGTTGAGTTGATGGAGTCACAGGAATTAACTTCTGAAATTTTGCTGGAAAGTGTTTTTAGAATGTACAGATTTTTGTAGTAAATGAGGTGCCAAACTTATACAGTGCATTAATAGAAGATTAAAAAGCAAGACGATGAAGTATTCTTTATGAATTTTTGTTGAAGATGAGGATGGTCAGGATGATTATTATGGATATGTCTATAATAAAACAAATGGAAAAAAATCTACGAATATGCGTTCCATGATGACAAATTAGTGAAAAATAGGAAGTTGTCTTTTACTGAAAAGAAAATTGGAGAGTTAACAACGAAAGATATTCTTGAATTACCTATAATAGACTTACTGTAATCCTTCTTTGAGGTCATCTGAAATGTTTGCTCTTTAACAACCTCATCACTAGTCAGCATCAAGGTCGTCTGAAACTAACTTTTTGAGACGACCTTTGTTGTACAGTATTCAACCGCCGCTACGCCTATGACAAAGCCGGCAACCTGATTCAAAGTGCCGACCAAAGAGGTGGCGTAATCAACCTGATCATGTATGGGAATTACAATTAGGAGGACCTGATCACGATCTAACTTAAAAATGCTTGATACCTTTACAAACTGGCATATTGGCACATAACAAATTTGGCCTCAAATAAGAAATTTACCTGTAGGTACTCCTATAAAAATCCGTATTCTGTAGGATATTAATCACATTTATAATTGGAGATTGTTATGAATTTATCTAAAATAATTAAACATTATAGAAATTGTTTGTCTGACTTGCCTGATGCTCCTTTATACGGAAATATTCCTCAAAGGTGCGGATAGGATAAGTGAACAACTAGAGCAATTTTTGGCACCTGAACATAAACAATATTATGTAATGGGGGTTCTTTTTGGAGATATAGAATTATGGAGTACAGAAGAGATATTGGATAGAAAATATAGAGTACCAAAAAAATTTACAAGATTATACTTATGAAATAGGACAAGTTTTATATGAACCAATTTTTAAATAGGCTCAATGATCAAGTAACATTTAATGTTAATAGTAAAAAGTATTCCTTTCTCTTCATTTATTGAGGAATATATGTTTGGAAGTAGATATAAATATATATTTGATGGTGCTGATATAGATGATATGTGGTACACCTTTCTACAAGATAACCCTATTTAGAATCTAAATTGTGTAAGGACGACCTCTACTAAATCGCCTCTCTCGACGGCGGCGCACCGCCTCACTTCCGTCACCTTTAATGGTAAGGAACTGGTGCGCTACGACTACGACAGCTACGGCGATTTGACCGCCGTTTACGGACTCGACGGCAAAAAAACTGTGCGGTTTCGCCTACCGCAACCACGTCATGGTCGATTACAGGCACAAGCGCGACAGCGTGTACAAGATTTACAAGAAAGTTTGAAAAACGGTTGAGTAAGTCCATATCTGTTGGAGGATGTTCATCTACCAACTCACCCAAACGATTAGATTAGGAGGAAATTATGAAGCAATTAATGGTGTGGGGATATAGCGCACAAAGTTTAGATGAGTTAGCGAAAAGAAAAGTGCCTAAGGTTTCCTTAGGGAAGTAGGGATATCAGAGGAATTCAACCCTAAAAAAACGCATCCTGATTTTGACTTTTCCATGGAGTTGGTTCGTAAAGGGACAAGAAATTCCTCCAATGCCTGAAAAAGGTTTATGTCTGCTTAAAGAAAGCAAGGAGTGTTACTTTTTGATTTTCTACCTTATGGCTACAACTTCTTTATCATGTCAGCGCGTTTTTGGAATTTATTAAAAATATGGATTTAATTATAATTTTTGGTGTGAGCGAAGCGATTATTGTCAATACAAAAGGTGAGCTATTGACAAATGAAGTCTATTATTTGGTAAGAATAGTTAGCTGGGAAATTGAGGATGAAATTGTTTACCCGGATTTAGGAAGAGATGAAAAAGGTTTTTCGCTGGAGGCATATACTAATTCGGATAAGGATATTTTTGCTGTCTTCCAAATATAAGTATATGGAAGCATTTATGGTGTCAGAAAAATTTAAAAAGAAAAAAATATTAGAAATGTTCTCCTTACCTTTTCTTTATACTTTGAAGGAATGGAAGGAGCAAAATGATATGAAATTATTGGATTTGATAAATTATAATAAAAAGGAAACTTATGTCAAAAATTACTTTTTACCTCTTCTAAAACGCCACATAGTATAGGTTATATTGGGGGAGGAGCCGAACATATTCCATTAGAATTATGGCCTAAAGTTCCAAATTCTGATGCCTACCAAACACATCTATTTACTCTTTATTCTGACTTTTTACCCGAAAATGTATTCCCTCGTAGAAATTATTATATCTCTGTTTTTATTTCCATAGAGGAGCATGCACTAGGAGGGTGAAAGACTCTATTTCATCTAAATATACTGTTAATTGTCAGGATGATTTAATTTTTACTAAATGATGGTTTTAGTTGCGCTGTCCTTTATGAAAAGGGAAGAAGCTATCAACAAGCAAGATTTAGGAAATATTTCTTTAGAAAGAAAATTTTTGAAAGGCTTGATGAAAATTGATAAAGAAGCTGATGCAAAAATACAATGAAGATGAACATTTATTCTTTGAAGATAATGGAATGGGATTGGATGTATCCAAAATTTTTGGCAATCCTTATTTTGAACAAGATATAATATATCCTTCTCCTAAGTTTAATTTTTTTGCTTGCAATTATTAGAAGAAGATATAGATAAAAAGTTACATATTTTTCAGAATGGTATTGGTTATTTTTATTATGACCAAAATGTTAAGAAAAACTTCTATCTGGAAGTCAAGCAGGTATTTTCTTTATTCAAAATACTTAATATCATGAAGCTAAATCTCAGACAGTACGGAAATGGATGCTTGATTCTAATAATTATCGATTAGAATATGGGCGGGCAACTGTTGCCGTGGGGCAAAAGAGCAAAGAACGTTATAAGAAACTCTGTAAACCTAAAAACGGTAAGCTACCTAAAGGTTGTTAATCTAAGAAGGATAAATTATGTATTTAGATCAGAGTAAATTATGAATTAAACAAAAATCAATGATTTTTGTATGTAACTCAAATGATGCTACTACGCCGGAGAAAGCATTGATATTCTGAATCAAGCATGGGAACTTTTACCCAAACCAGCCACTCAATTCGTTGAGCCTACTTCGGCAATCGCCTGTGGTATTTCAGAAAATTATAAAAATTAGGCGATTATCAAAAAGTACGCCAAGTGGATGTTAATTGCACTTGAGGCACGAAAAGATGAACCTGCAGCAGGTGTGTTTATATGGACAGGAATCGTTTATTACGAATTGGGTGATATGGAAAATGCCTATAAATATTTTGACCTAACTTATAATGAGCTACGTTACACACTTTCTCTATGGAAGACAAAAATATTGGCAATTTTATAAGCAACGTAAAGAAGAATTAAATCCTAAGACAAAAAAAGTAAGATTCGATATTTTTCAGACGATCTTTTTTGTACCGTACTTAACCGCCGCTACGCCTACTTGGACAAGAGCAAAAAAATATTGAAAGATTAAATCAAAGAGGACAATATATACTGATGGTACAAACTTTTTATTCTTTAGATACACAACATGGTAGGTTTGAAAAACTAAATAAGAAGGAGTAAAACACATGGGTGAAGTTGATATGTGTTTAAATGAAAGAGGTAAATAAGATTCTAGTAGTGAACACGATATAAGGATTAAATGATGCAGAAATTAGTAAATTATCATAGTAATTTGACGCATGGTACCGTTTTTAGATTTCGAGTTCATATCCACATGAAAAATATGTTGATCGATATTAGTTGAATTTCCAGATAGTGATAGAAAATTTGGTCTTGTTGTATCTACTGGTCATAAAGCGGGATTGATTTTAATTAAACTTCCAAGGAAGCTGAATCAAATAACTTTACTGGAATAGATAGACAATGGGTAATAGATAACTGGAATAAATGGATATATGAGACTTGTAATGTTGATGATGTCTATGTAATTCAAAACTACCCAATTCCTGCTATTGATTACAGCAAGCCGTAGTACGGAAAACCTTCAGTCCGGACGTAGGATATGTGCAGTACGCACGCACGCAGTTTCTATTTTTTTCAGACGACCTCACTATTTTTCTTTGAGGGTCGTCTGAAACATTTAGTTCTTTAACAATCTCATTAGCAATGGCATTCTATCTAGAGGTCGTTTTTCCTGATGGCTGAGAAGCTAATTGACATAGACAAATACAGGAAAAGGATATATATTATGTTGAAAAATATTGAATAATTCTTTGGATGGAATTGTATTGGGTCAAAAAGGCTGACTTTGATGATGTTATTTTAAATAATCCTAATTACTCATTAGAGTTTGATAGAAAACATAAGATACAATCTGATTCAGAATTGATTACTGTATCTTCCTTGAGGAATTGTGATGAATTTTGCTTAAATGGAAAAGCTATTAACTTTTCAAATCTTGAAAAATTTTTAGAAGAGGAGGATCACTCTAATAGAAGTTTCGGATGAAGAAAATTATTTTTATATTTTTCCAAAAATATAATTTAGTTTTTATATGTTGACTATAAGGATAATTTGTTTCTGCAGATATTAATTTATGATGAGAGTATAAGAGGTTTATATGATAATAAAAAGGTAAAAAGTACTCAGACTTTCAAAAAGTAAACTTAAAAACCCAACTTTTTAATCATGATAAATTAATATTTATTCCTTATAAGACATAGAGCGATTTTGAATTAAATTGTTCTCTATCAGATGTTATAAGAAAATATGACATATCAAACAATGTTATCGAAGGTAAAAATATTATGAGATAAACAATTTTTATACTAAGGTTTGATAATGAAAAGTTAACTGAGATTACAATTTTTCAATGATAAGAAAGTAGAGCTTGCAATATACTATAATGAAATGGACATATCATCAAAAAGAGAACTACTGAGTTATTAAGTCAATATGATGTTATTGAGAGAACGAAATCTAAATATCTTTTCAAAAGAATTAGGTCTAGTTGTAGAAAAAAGATCGTCCGAATTTCGTTTTTGAACAATCATTATTAAAATTTTGGGTAAATTTGGATAGACCTATTACTAGCTGGTAATCACAAGTAAGCCATAGCAAACTTAACAAAATTAGATCCCAAAAACAGGTAAACCTATACAAATTAGAAGCTATGATGCAAAAGGGAACCCCGTAAAAAGACACCGACTTTGATCGTAACCATGGTTTTGGAGACCTTCATGCACGTGACTGGAAATATCCATCAGATAAAGCACCAAATAAAGTCCGAGGAGAAGGACGAGTATTAACAAAAATGGAAAAAAATTCAACTTAAAATTTGGCAAATGTGCACAAGTATTCCCTGGATTAAGTAGCTTAACAACTAGATTTATAAGTGGAGTAAGTCTTTTTGTTATTGCCTAATTCAATTAGCCAATGTCAAGATTTAGATTTTCCATGAAAAATCCAGATAAATGTGGGGCAAAAAGAAATGAATATACATGACAAGGAAATTGTTGGTTTTTTTATAAGAAAAATGATCGATTACTCGTATTACTTTCATCTGATGAAAATAATATCTTTTTATTCAGTAATTTTTCATTTTAACAACGTTTCGGACCAAAATATTATTTTTTTGATATATATGAATGGGGAAAAAGAAGATATTCCAAATGAAATTATTAAACTTTTTCCTTGTATAAATCCCTTTATAGAAGATAAAGAAATATATAATTTTTCATTATATAAATTCATCTGTTGGACTAGAGGGTATTGTTATCACTAAAAAAATAACATTTCTGCGCAAAATATCGTTATGCTGAGATACTACTGACATCTAAAGAAAACTTGACCTACGATAACCGGCTATCAGAAAAACGACTTAGAAGCTTCCAATGACAGCTATTACTACGGCTACTTCGATGACCTGACCCACTGGGAACCAGCCAACGGAAAAGTGCAGAACTACTTCTACGACCTGCATGACCAACTGGTTAAAGCGGAATTCTTTAAAAAGATGGTACGAAAGAAACTTGGGTGTACAGCTACAATGCCTTAGAGGCAGAAGGATGAGCAAAGGCCATCTGAAAAACGAAGAAGATTCAGACGGCCTCGAAGAAGAAACCAGATTTGTTTGGGTCGGCAGATATACCCTATATCTATACCGATCCCGACAGCTACGAACCTTTGGCGCAAGTACACAACCACACCAATGCCGAAGGCGAAAGCCACTAGCAAACCCACTACCTCCATTGCGACCAAATCTCCATCCCAGCGAGATGACCGATAAAGACGGTAATCTGGTTTTGGTTCGGCGATTATTACGGTTGGGGCAAACTGAAGAGTGAAACCAACATATCTGGAACTGCTCACCAGCCGTTCAGTCTGCAGAACCAGTTTTGCGACCATGAAGCTGGGTTGCACTACAACCTGATGCGGATCGGTTTGTGAATCAGGATCCCTATTGGTGGGGAGAATCTGTATGCTTTTTGCGCCGAATGCGCAAGGGTGGGTTGATCCATTAGGATTATCCGTACAATCAGAGAGTGCTCAACGTGGAATTGATAAAGCAACTAAGTATTTAAAAAAAGTAGAGGTTTTAAAATTTAATCAGATGAAGTAACAAATAAAGTTCTCGATAGAACAGGGGAAAAAAATTGAAAAAGGTCCGAATTCGTCCTGATATAGTCGCAATGAAAGATGGAAAAATCTATTTTATTGAGGTAAAAATAATACAGGACGATTAACGAAAAAGGTCAAAAGAGATCAGGGGTATTCAATTGTTGTGAAAATTAGTATGCAAAAACTTAGAAATTAAAGAAATTCTAATAGATTTAATATTATCTATTGACGATAAAGAAAAATACATATAAGCAATACATTGCTTAATGAAGGATTGGATCCTAATCTATCATTCTCTTTTTGATGAGTCTGACTCCAATCAGACTTTTATTAGAACATTGCTGTCGTTTTGGATTAACGAACTATGTCGACATTCTCATTAAGCATAGCGTTAAATTAGATATACTTACAGAAGATAATGAAACCGTACTACATTTATTAGCGTATAATATTTTTAGATAACACCTTAAAGGAAAAATAGCAATAAAACCTATAAAAATTATAAAAAAACTGAAATACTTAATTAATCATCAGGATAGCGATGGAAGAACTCCATTAATGCTTGCTATAAAATCTGGAGATAAAGATAAAGCCAACTCACTAATAGAAAACGGAGCTAATGTGAGTATTGTTGATTATTGTGGCAATAACTGTCTTCATTTTTGCTTTTATGGAAAACCATTCAATCAACTTGCAACTAGATTTAATTGATTTATTAATTCAGAAAAATGCTGACCCTTTACAAACTAATAAATTAGGTTTTATCACCTATCAATTATTACTTAAAAATTACACCCTCCCTTATGCCAAACACCTTTTTCAAAAAGAAAGTAGAGAATGAAAGAACTTTTTTTGTAGAATCAGAAGAAGGTATTTCACCGGGGAATATGAATATTAGAGATACTAAGTACAACACATAGGCTTTTCCCAAGCTCTAACGCCCTCGTAAGGTCGTCTGAAAAATTTTCAGACGGCCTAAGTAATCATATTCTTTAATAACCCGATTTCCACGGCTGCTGCCGCAACGGCTATTAGGAACAACTAATATTGAAGGTAAAGTTGCACCTCAAGGTTTGGGGTTGCACGGTGGACAAACACAAAAAAATATATTAATGTCTTAGAAAGGTTAATAAGACAATGAATCAGGAGCAATTTATAAAAAGATTAATATAGTTTTTAGTCGAAGTTGATAAAATGATTAATAATTGTGATGAATATAGTTATACAAATAAACAGCAGTTGATTTCTATAAAAATGAACTATATGACATGATTAATTATCTAAATTCAGAAAGTATTTTTCAACAAAAAGAAAAAGAATTTTTATTGTCTCGGATAGTAATTGATTCTTGGCCATTTAATAATGAAGTTGGTAAACTCCTTGTAGAATTAGAAGAAGATTTCAATTCTTTGACAAGAGAAAAATATAAAAATGCCTAAGCTAAAAAATTTTTGAATGAAACTCCTTTAGACTTTCAAGAAAAAATTTTTTGACGAGATGGGAAGTCAGTTACCTTGATTTGATGGAAGTAAATCAAGGTTCTCCCTATAGTTGGAAGTCTATCCATTAATGGTCAAGTTATTATTAAAGAACAGGGGTTTGGAGGGCCGTTGTTGTATTTCAATAGAAAAAAATATATTCCAGTTTTCATTAGACGATTTTTGCGTTGTGGGATTTAGGCTTGCAATATTAAATTTAGATGATTTATCAATTGAGTATATTGGGGAATCGAAGACTTGGTTTTATCTGAAAGAGATAAAAAGATAATAGAATTTATTTCTATACAGATATATATAAAAGCACAGAAAAAGAATTTAACTTTTATATGAACAAATATAACTCAAGGATATGCTGTAAACATCATAGCCAAAAGGACTTCCATGTTAATTAAATTTAAAGAATTTATTCAAAAAGAATTGGATAAGTATAACAAAGCTCAAACAGATAGATACATGAGTAAGCAATTTACTAGAATTGGTGGTAAGGTTTTTGGAAAATACGGATGCGTATGTAAATGTGCATAGAAACTGATTGATAACAAAAATTTATAAAAAGGAACATTAAAATGAGTGTTTTAAGTAATTATATAATTCAAGATTTAATTCAGAATGTATCTAAAGGAGTTACAGAGACATTTAAATTTGTATTAGAAAAAAATATAATTCTAATGAAGTTTTTGCCTATACATTATTTATTGATGACTATTGCTCATATCTGGGTTTGACTGCTAACACTATTTCTCACTACGAAAATAGAAAAAAAGTAAACACCCAAAAGAAGAACAGCCTTTTATTAAATGGTATTACCCTCAATTTGCAATAGGACTTGAGAGGTTCCTGAGAAAATAGATAGTATATTCAATAATGAGATTCAAAAATATTCTTAATGATGGAAATACATTAATATCTGAAGATAATTTTTGAGCAATATCAGGCGGAAGTATATGATTCAATTATAGAAGGATTTAAAAAGCGATAGCAAGCGTAGATAAGGAAAAAACAAAAAATGTCATATTTTTTGTTTCTATTGCAGATAGTGATAATGCTGAAATTATGGAAAATTATTCTGCTGAACAACTAAATTCATATGATAGATTTCTTACGTTCAAAAATAGATTTCAAAGCATACCGTAGCCTGTATGAAACCTCCAATCCTGACGTAAGTGTGCGCGGTACGCACGCACGCGGCTTCTGCTTCTCAGACAGCCTCGAAGAGAAAGCCGTCAACAAACCCACTACTTTCACCGCGACCAAATCGGTATCCCTCGAGAGATGACCGATAAAGATGGATCGACCCTAAAGGCTTGGCAGTTTTTGCAATACCCCTTATTGCCTCTGAATTGATTGCGTTAAGTAAAGCTGCGCTTGTAACTTTAGGTATAGGTATTATTTATGAATAAGGGAAAAAGCTCTTGATACAGTAATGATGGCAGCAAATGGTAATCAAGTAGATACTGGGGTTGCTAATCAAGTTTATGAAAAATAAATGAGTATTTTTCAAAGCATGGAAAAATAATATGGTAAATGATAGAATTTCAAGTTTTGACGCTTTTTTAGAATGTAAAAGATCTATCAATCAATGACTTATTAGAAAAACTACTACATTCTAATACTATTATTCAATATGAAGCAGCAAAAAAGACTACAATCAGTATAAAGAGATTATTGATATAATCAGAAATATCCTCTTACAAAAGTCGATATAGTAAAACATAGAGAAATTACAAATTTTATTTTGGGACAAATGCAAGAAAAACTTAGCACTACTGGAATTGAAAGAAATTTTCTCTATATTAATTTACTCTATTCAAAATGACAAAAAGTATTAAAGTGAAATCATCTGCAATATCTTCTTTAGGACATCTATTCAAAAATATAATCTAGAGAAGAAGAGTTTCGCACTATAGAAAATAATATTAGTTCTATTTGGAATATAAATAGATATTCTATAATTATTTCTATTGCATTTAGTTCTGCATATTTCCCAAAAAGAAATTATATAAAAAGAATATCTTATAAAAAAATTTAAACAGCAAGCATCACAAAATTATTTCATGGGTATTGTATGGATTAAAAAGGAAAACATTATAAATCAGAATCAATTGAAAATTTACTAATACATAAACTAAGCCAATTTAATGAAAAAAATCTTATATTTACAATGAAATTATTGCATTTTTAATTTCAATTAGTTCTAAAAAGTTATCCCTTATATTGAAAAGACACTATTCACTCAAAAGTAAAAATCGATGATGAAATTTATACTGAACTTAAAAATAATTTATCGGATGAATTTGCGGAATTAAGAAAAATTATTGGGAGAATTTAAATAGTTTCTTGACGTACGCCTCAACCGCAAACCTGCTTTCGTCTTCAAAACCAGTATGCTGACCGTGAGACGGACAGTTTGCATATATGGTTTCAACAAAAATAAGGATAAGCAAACGGATGTGGGTTCATCCAAAGGCGTTGCTCGCTTTTATGACTTTAGTATTCAAAGATTGATTTTTAAGGACGATAATTATGAAAAGTAAAAGAATTTATTCAAAGGTCTTATTGAATATTTAAAAATAATTTAAATATTCCTGATGCTAATTTTTCTAAAAAGATAGGATTAAATTTAAAAAGGAAAAATATGTTTATGGTGAAATATCCTTTAGCTATTCTCGTACTTTCGAGGGGTCATACTTCACCTATATGCATACAATTCTGAAATGGGAAATTTTTTTCTCCCAAAATGTTCCTCCTTATGATAAGTCGTCAAATCCATATGATTTAGTATTTGTACAACCATCTATCTCGCAGGCGCATTTTTTAAAAGCTCCCCCTATTACCTCATTTCCTTATGGAGATACCATTAAATTACCTGAATCTGAGAATGATGCAAAAACATCTATCCAGATGTATTAAAGCATTTGCAACAAAGATCATATTTCAATCATTATGGCCTTCCATTCCGGTAGCAAAGAAGTTTTTAAAATATTTAGCACTTTTATCCAGAGGCTTTTTCGTTTTAAAGCATTAACCGCTATTTTTATTATAAATAAGAATGAATTACCACTAAATGATCCTTTAATACAGAATATTTTTATTGTTTGATAAAAAAAGTATTAGAAAATGATAATGGATTGTTTAGCAAGCATGATTTGATCTTCCTGGAAAATTCTTTTGACCAAAAATTAAAAACAACAAATTATGCAATAATTAGTCTTTGTAACAAGCCGTAGCTCGCACAAAACTTTTCAATCCTGACGTAGGGTGTATGTGGCACGCACGCGGTTTTTTTGTTTTTCAGACGACCTCGAAGAGGAAACCCGGATTCGTTTGGGACGGCAGATATACCTATATCTACACCGATTCCGGCAGCTACGAACCTTGGCACAGGTACACAACCGGATCGACGAAGAAGGTGAAAGATGCCAACAAACCCACTACTTCCACTGCGACCAAATCGGCATCCCAAGAGAAATGACCGATAAGGACAGCAATCTGTTGTGGTACGGCGAATACACCGCCTGAGGGCGTCTAAAAGAGGAAACCAAGGTAACAGATGAGCGCATACCAGTACTTCCGTCTGCAAATCCTCAGGATTTATTGGTAGTTATGTTGATAAGGATACAGGAGATAAGACTCCGACAGAATGGGGAATAATTCATTCATCCAAAAAGGGTCCATATTGTTCCTGCATTGCCTGATATAACATAATTTCTATATTTTTATTTGAGGAATTAATTATGAGAAATTATTTTTAAGTATGCAAACGGCTTTTTCTTGGAGCAATTTGTAATAAAGTCAGACTTATTGCATTTGATATGACTGAAGAATTATTTACTCTTTATGTATATATTGATTCGCCACTGACAGATGATGAGTATGAAGCAATAGATAGTGCTGTTACAGATGTATTGGCTGATTTTTCCAAATTTTCTATATGAAAAATATTTATTATTGAAAATAATGATAATATTCTTTTATTGAATAGGTATAAAGGATGTTTTTATGCGATTTGAAAATAAATTTGATTAAATAACTCGTTATCCCTACCGTTCAAGATAACCGCCTGAAAACCTACAACGGCACAAGTTACTACTACGACGACCTCACTATCCTCTTTAAGGTCGTCTGAAATATTGGTTCTTTAAGAATCTCATTACCAGTCATTTACAAAATGTAGTTTCTCGAGGATCGTTTATAATATTATGGAAATTAAAAAAGAGTCTAACGACTATATTATTAAATTTAACAACCATGAAGTCTTAGTTTTTGAATGGCTTTGTTAAGTTCGTTGAAAATAATGAAATTATTGATGAAGCTGAGCAAAAAAATATTATATGACTTAGAATGCTTATTAGAATCCACATTAGAAGAACCTTTTATGGAGAATTATAAAGATCTAATACATATAGCTAAAAATCTATTATCAATAATTAGCAAGCTGTAGCCTGAACAAAAACTCTCAGTCCTAAGGGTATTTTTATGAAAATCAAAGAATTAATTGAAAAATTAGAACAAAAAAAGATTTGGTTTTTGTTATGATAGTTTTATAGAAACTCATGCTACACCTGATGAGTCTCCCATTATTGCTAAGTCATTTACAGAACTACTGGAGAAATTGGTTTCCAATGAAAAAGAATGGTTTTGGTTAGATTCCTCTTTTTCAAAGCTATGGTGATGCTTATGAAGATGAATAAGTAAGTTGTAGTGCATGAAACTTCCAATTCTGACGTAGGGCATGTGCGGTACGCACAGGTACACTGCTTTAATATCATGTAAACAACATCCGGAAAGAAATTTAAAATGACTAACTTTATATCAACAGGTAGCACTTATTGGATTTCAGATGAAGAAATTCAAATTCTCGAAAAGAACGCTACTAATGGCGATAAAAACTCAGCATTCAAATTATATCAATACCATATGTTTGTATCTTTAGATCGAGATTTGGAATTTAAATGGCTAGAGATAGCGGCAAAAATGGACATCCAATTGCCCAATCCAATTTAGCCGATTTATTTTTCACACAAGGCAATAAAAGAAAAAGCCATATTTTTGAAATCTAAAAAGGCATATAGAAATGGTGCCAAACTGCCAGACGAATTAAAAATATTGATAAATATCAATTAATTAATAAGATTTAGCGGATTATCGTTACAAACCCAAAACTTCTGGAGGAGGATTCAGAAAAAGAAGCTAAGAAATTTCTTAGAAAAATTGAAAAAGTAGGTGAGAAATGCCCTTAAATTTTTAGGAGAATTTAAATGGAAAAATGGATACGTTAATTTTAACTTTTTAGATAGCAAAACCAAATATAAATAATATATTAGTTGGGATTTTAGATTTAGACTATTCAAATAAAGTGATAGCGCCAGATGGTCATGAGTTAGCATTGGTTGCTTTTTATACCAATTGAAAAATCTATTAACTATTGCACCTCAATTTAAAAACAGATTTTCAGGATATGGAATATAAAAGATAAAGCAATTTACGTTTTCTTATTATGATAAAGAAGATTATTTTTCTTGACTACATTACTGAAATTGACGATGCTATTCAAGGATACACGAGAGTTATCGTCGGAGATAAAAATCAGTTCAAGTTTAACCTAGATAAATTTTTATCCAATTAATCCTATTGAGAATTTAGATGAAATGAGTTTTCTAGGAGGACAACCTGAATATTTACAGCAAGAGAGTTATGATTTTTCTAGAAAAATACATTTTCATGGGTCAAATCTTAGGAATGGATCTGCCTGAAGAAGTAAATGAAATTTTTATCTAACTGAGAACATAGGATATTTTTTTATAAATCGAGATCATCTGGCGGATTATTCTTCGTACAAACAACTTAAAACAAAAACTAAAAAGGAGTAAATTATGAATGAAAGTATTGAAACAGTATTAAAAAGTTTTTCTGTTGGAAATGTATAAATGGGAAGACAATGCTAATAAGCATATTGACGCATGAGCACAGATATTCCTGATGAGATATTGAAACAAACACTAAAAGGAAATATACGATAAATACCTAACAGATAAACCAAGAAAAATGGGAAAGTTAGAATGTATGACTGTTAACTACCCTCCAACATTCAATCCGAACAACGAGAAAATCATTGAAATAGAAGAAAAAGGTAGCTCTATAACTGTAAAAAGTGATGTAGCTTTTACGCTGGAATGGAAACACAAAAGACTTTATAAATTTAAAAACAGGCAGGTCTCTGGAAATTAGATAATGTAAAAAGAATTTGATAGTTATGATGGGAAATGGCATTCTATACATATCTAAATTAAAGTAATTAGCAAAGCCGGTGCCCGCACAAAACCTCCAATCCCAACGTAGGGCATGTGAGGAACGCACGAATCCACAGCACAGGTACACAAACGAACCAAAGAAGACGGAGAATGCAACCAATGCGAAATAGAGCCACAAGAGATTTATTCTCCTGTGGCTCGTTTCTTCGATTTATTGATATACTTGGTAAAGGCAATTGGGTACATTCCTTGTATAACACTAGAAGAACACTTTATCTAATCGGTAGAGGTTCTTTTTATGTTATCCGACATGCTTTGTATTTGAAAAATTCTTTCTATTTATAGTATGATTACTTTATATGTTTTTATTCTGTAGAAAGGAGCTCGTATGAATCGACTTAGTTTCTCGCGAACTCAGATTTTTAATTCTCCTTAGCGTATGGCTCACGTTCTTGTTGAGTTTTGTAATGCGCTTATCTTGGTCTTCTGTTATGCCTATCCTCAACGAGGCTTTGCACTTTACTGCAAAGATGGGGGCACAGCATATTTCGGCCTTTTACTTTGGTTATGCCTTAACAGTATTACCGGTGGTATATTAGCCGACAAAAATTGGTTATAGACGAGACTATCTTGTTTAGCTTAATTGGTATGGCTGCTGTAACGGCTCTTATGAGTACTATTACAGATTACAACATGGCTTGGGGCTTGCGCTTCTTGTTAGGCGTTATGTCTGGCCCTGTACAAGCTTCTTGCTTGAGTGCTATCGGTGATCACTTTGGTCCTAATCAACGGGGGGCGGCTGTAGGTATCTTCATGAGCTGTACTTCCTTTGGTATTACTACGGTAAACCTTTATGCACCTTATGTAGCCACACATTACGGTTGGCAAACAGCATTCCTGCTACAGCTATCTTGCCGTTGGCAGTACTTGTATTATGTTACTTCACGGTACGTAAGCCAAGTGCTGAAATCATGGCACAACGCGAAGCAGAGGCTTCCGAAGCGGCGGCTAAGCTCGGCGTAGGTCAAACGTCCTTGAAAGAGAACTTAAAGCACATCCTTTCAAACCGCAATATTCGTTGTTTAGCCATCGCTGGTTTCTTTGCAACAGGTACAACTTGGGGCGTAACGCAATGGGCAAACTTGTACATGGTTAAACAATTAGGCGTAACTGCTATCTACGCAGGTCAAGTTATGAGCGTGTTCGGTACGGCAGCACTTATTGCAAAACCAACCATCGGTATCTTATCCGATATTTTACCAATCAAGAAAAACCATTTAGCGGCGCTTGTTATGTTCCTATTTGGTCCGGCGTTGATCTTATTCGCTAGCACATCCAATCCGAATATGCTCTTCATTACAGGTCCAATCCTCGGTATTGGTGCTTTCATGCACAGTGCCTTGACTAATGCTCTCGTAGTTCAATCCGCAGCACCTCATTTGCGCAGGTACCACAGCGAAAGACTTCGTAAACTTGTTCAACCAAATTGGTGCTCTCTTGGCGCCACTTCTCTTGGGCAATGTCCTCGTTATGACAGGCAGCTACCAAATGTCCTTGATGTCCATCGCTATTGCGCCTGTAATCGGTGCATGTGCATTGTTCTTTATTCGATCTTAACAATGTGAAAGCATCTAATTAGGATATATGGGTACATAAAAAGTATAAATACTATAACAAAAAGAGGACCCGTATGGGTCCTTGCTAGTCTTATATTCTATTAGGTAAGCTTCAAGGTAATGAAAAACCTAGCTAATGTAATCGTAGTATAAACTCATATCCTAAGGGATATAGTTATAATAGGGATACGTCCTTATGGTCTAGGTGGCGCATTATAATCTGGTTGTGGGCCCCATTGACTCATAGGTGTGTTCGGATCGGTAAATCTTGATTTTGTATATCAAGAAGTCCCAATCAGGGCGTGGTCCTGTTGGCGGTGGTGGAGGAACTGGTCCATATACACCCAACTTAGATGGTTCTAATCGCGGTTGATGATACGCATATGGCGATTCTAGTTGGTTCAGTGGTTTGTATACACCTTCAGGTGGTTGAACCCCAAATAATGGTTTCTCTGCCGTAGGGGCAGGAGTATTCATCGGTTTATATGGGCGTGGTGGCACATAGGGGTTTGTAAAGGTATATGTGATTCGCTCCATTTCTAACGCATTGTGCAAGATAAACTGACCTATTTCAGCGATGGCCGATCCATTTTGGAGCTACGCGAGCACCTGTAGATAAAAACGGATGGGTGATTGTCTGCCATTCCAATAGGAGCACCATTTACTTGGTAGAATTTAGCAGGAGCCACATGCCAGTCCATGAGATAAATGTCTTTAGACGTTTTACCACGATGGTATGTATAATTAGTCATATAGTCTGCAATAATGTTTTGTTGCTTATATAGACTAATAGTACGAGCGTGTAATGTATTATACGTCAGTCCCGCTTGTGCTAGATTGATGGTGCTCAAGTCGATATATACAGTCTCAACAGGGCTATTATAAGCAACTTGGAATTGGGTAGGTTTGTTTTCTAATTCGTATTGTGAAATAGCACTAGCTGTTTGAAGACTAGCCAGAGCAATCACTAAAAATGGATATAGTTTTCTCATCATTGACCTCTCTTATGTGGAAATAGTATACCATAGTCGTAGGTGTAATTCCATGAAGAGTGCATATAAAATTCCATATTATGTATATTGTGTATAACATGCTTTTTATTATATGATTAATGCATAGTTACAGGAGGGATGAATATGGAAATCATCTGTTTTTGGCGACAGCATTACGCGTGGCTACGATGTGCCTTATGGACGTGGGTGGGTTGAAATCTGCGATGCATCCATTGAGGGCGTAAAATTTACGAATTATGGGGTGGATGGCTGCTCTGTACAAGCCATGATTTATAATATTGAAAACTGGGCGGTTACGGCTGTATCTGATCCAACGCGCCACATCTTCTTAATGTGTGGTACTAACGATATCTTACAAGGTCGAGATAGTGCATATGTGTTCAAGACTTTGGTGAAAGCCATTGAATTAGCTAGCACAAAGGGACAGGTTATTATTGGTTTAGAAACGCAAATCGACAGCGATATGGATGGTTTAGACCTCATCGTACGAGAGGTTAATGAACAGCTAAAAAGCATACGCAGCAGCTCATGATATTAAGGTCATAGACTTCTATCGACCTTGTTTGGAAGCGGATCAAATTGGACAAATCGTCTTTGCTGGAGAAGTACATCCTAACGAGCTGAGGCTAGTCGGCTTAATGACTTACAAAGCACTAGAAATTTTTACAAGATTATAGATTTTTACAAGGCCTAAAAATCTTTAGATGATTTTGAAGTCCTCATAAGATTATAAAAAATCCCTAATGAGCTACCTCATTAGGGGACTTATGATTTATAGTCTTTTCATGAAAGCTTGTGGCTTTTCACAAGTATAATTAAATTCGTAACGAATTAGTATTTAGAATTAGCGACGTGCGTTGCCAACCTTAGCGGATTGAGCGATTGCGTATGCAGTGCCTTTTACTAAGTCGTAAGCATCAGCACTGTTGCCAGATACTGTTACAGCAGCTACAGTGTCTTCGAGTTACTGCGAACAATGCAGTTGCGTAAGGGTGTTGTGCACCATTTGGTACAGTTACAGCGCCGGATTTAACGATGATGTAGCGGCCGCTGTTGTTGAATACGTCGTAATGAGCAGCTTGTTTTACACCATCATAGCTTTCATTGTAAGCGAACAATGCAGCTACTTCACCACCTGCTACTTGACCTGTTTGTTGCATGGAACGCAATTTAGCAGCTGCTACAGCTGTTGGTTGAGTCATGTTAACAGTGATACGCAAAAGAGTTGTTGTTTACAACTGCTTCAGTGATTACGTTTGTAGAGAATACATTTGCAACACCGTCACCTAGCACGGTTGTAAGTGCTAGCAGTTTTTCACTTGGTAGCCATTAGTGTATGCAGGCAAGTCATATGTGTAAGTTTTGCCGTTCAACAATAAGTCGAAAGCATTTAATTGGTTGGTTTTTGTAACGAGAAACGTATGCACTGCCGTTGCCATTAGCTGTTACAGAGTTTACAGTTTCTTGGTATACAGGTTGGTAGCTAGGGTGCGATAGGGTCCATGATTTGAAGACCTACAGCAGTTGTTTTGAGGTGCTACGAGATTGGATCGCCCAATTCTTTAGATACAGGCATTTGTTGAGCCATGTCACCTGCTGTGTAAGGAACCGCTGGCAATGGTTTGTAACCGGGGCGTGGTGCACTTGTTACATAGCCAGATTGATAGCTGGTGTAGCCGCTTGGGTGCTGCGTAAGTATATTGCTCTGCTGCAGCGCGTTCGTAAGCGCGTGCATTAGCATCGATGGATGCAGCGAAAGCGGAGAAGGACATAGTTGTGGCTGCGAATACTGCGAAAGCAGCTGCTAAATGTTTTTGTTCATAATAATTCACTCTAAATACATGATTTTTACAAATAACACAAATACTAACATGTATTATATATGAAATTCTGTTAAATGTAAATAAAATATAAATTTTTCTTAATTATAAACAAATATAATCAAATGAGTCAAATATTGTACAATTAGCTTAAATTTACCCCAGAATTAAGCACAGAATGTCATATTACTATATAATAGTATTTATGAATAATGACATTATTATATCGATAGTTTTAGGAAAAGACCTAAGAACAAGAAATATATAAATAAGATGAAATTTGCGGATTATATAAATTATATAAATTGAGATGGTGAAAGTTTCACTAGGGAGGTCTCATGAATATTAGCGTCTATTATGGACGAGCAGGATCGAGGCAAGACACGTGCTGTATATGAACGGATACGTCAAGTCATGACAGATTGTCCAGGGGAACCTATAATCTTACTCGTTCCTGAACCAGCTACCTATAGGGTAGAGCGGGAACTGGCAGAATTTATGCCTGAAAAAGGTTTTACTACGGTTCGCGTCGTAGGGTTTTTGGTCGTTTGGGTTACCAAGTATATCAATCCATAGGCTCCAAAGGGGCCGGTCAATCAAGTTTATCTAGCTTTGGCCGGTCTATGTTGTTGCGCCTTGTTATGAAAACGAAAACAAAAAGAATTAGGCCTCTTAGAACAGGCTACAAAACGTCCTGAGTTTTTCCTCTGTATTGCAACAGCTCTTTTCGGAGTTTTCGCGCATTCGCGTAGGTCCCTACCGACCCTAGAACGTGGGGCGGAGTCTGTTAAAAATAAAGTATTACAAAAGAAATTGCGCGAACTCTGCCATATGTATGGCTGCCTATGAGGAGGAAATCAGTCGTCATGGGGAGCGCGATATCGATCCAGTGTGGAAATCGTTGAGGTTTTCGCCCCAATCTCCTCTGATGGAAAACAGCCATGTCTTTTATCGATGGCTTTCATTGGTTTACGCCTACTCACTACGAGTTGATTCTATACCTTGTTTGATTTGGCGAAGGAAGCAGTTATTACCATCGACTTGACCAATGGCTCCAAAGGCTTTACATATTGCACGTCGAGGGGAACATCTCTTTAGCCGTCCTTTAGAAATTTATGACACTTTAGTGGCTCGTTATGGTTCTAGTATTAATTGGGTGGGTTTTTGACGGCAAACGGACCCTCAAATCGTACAAGAATTAGAGGGTCTAATTACTTTTACTAGCCTAGCTTAAGCAAAAATTCTATTGATACTACTATTCATTCGTGGATATAATCGAGAACGAGAAGCCGATGCGGTGGCCCGTCGTATTTTTAGCTTATGTGGAATCTTCTCCAGAGGCTCGATACCGCGATGTATGTATTATGCTTCGATGAGTCGGAAACGTATGGAGATACCTTAGAGAAGGTCTTCAGTCGTTATGGTATTCCGCATTTTTATCGACCGTCAGCGGCCTATGAAAAACCATCCATTAGGCGAATTGTTGACAGCCCTCTTTGATATCGTGCGCCATAGCTACAGTCGAGACAGCATGTTCTGTGCTTAAAACAGACTTGATGCCCCTTACTCGTGAGGCTGTAGATGAATTAGAAAAACTACGTACTCGAGTTTGGTATCGACCATTATAAATAGAGACGTGAAAGCTGGCCCTATTTACGAGGCTTTCATGAAGGGCAAGATGAAGAAAGTCACACAGATGCATCGCGTAGAGCTCGTGTTAACAAAGCCCGGCAAACCATTATGGACATCCTATCCCCATGGTTTGACTTTGCCGCTCATAGCGAAGGTCATACGGGCGCTGATTGGGGCGAACAGCTGTATAGTCTCTTAGAAACCTTACAAGTGCCACAGCGTCTCTATGAATGGGCAAAGGATGCAGAAATGGTGGGCGATCGAGAGTCGAAAGCTAGCCATGAACAGATGTACAATGCTGTTATTTCTTTCATAGATGAAATCTCTATGGTCATGAAGGATGAAGTGTTGACACTGGATGAGATGATGTTGCTCCTCGAAGAAGGCTTGAGTGATGTGAATTATTCTATGATTCCTCCGTCCTTGGACCATGTGGTGATTACTACTATCGAACGTGGTTATAGTCAATGGTGGCCTAAGGTATTCGTCATGGGCCTCAGCAGGCATATTCCCACAAAGCATGGGCGATGAAGGCCTTATTAAGGATAAGGAACGCCAAGAGTTAGCCGATGCAGGTATTACCCTTGCTGAAGGTGCTTTGCCGAAGGCTTTCAACGAAAATTTCCTATTATACCTAGCTATGACGCGGGCATCCGATTCCTTGACGCTGTCCTATGCAAGTTCTGGTGAAGATGGAACAGGCCTTGAGCCATCCCTCGTGGTGAAACGACTAGAATCCCTTGGTTATGTAGATAAGGCGGTAGATATTCCACTCTCTATTGCACCTGATACTGAATCGGATTATGTATGGAGACCTTTACAGAGTTTGTCCCTATTGTCTGAGCGCTGGGGCGCCCTCTTTAGTGGGCATGAGGTTAATCCATTGTGGTGGGGCCTCTATAACTGGGCTCGTGAAAGCGACACCTACCGTCCTCGTTTAGGTGAGGTATCTCGTGGTATTCGAGATAATAATGATGTGCCGATCATTACAAAGGATTTAGTGAATGGATTGTTTCTATCTAAAGGCTATATGTCTGGTTCTGTGACGCGTCTAGAGAGATATCAGCAATGTCCGTTCAAGTTCTATGCCCAATATGGTTTGAAACTGGAACCGCGTCGGGTGCGCTCCTTTGGTGCTCCTGAAATTGGTACATTCCTTCATGCTAATTTAGAGCGTTTAGGTAATTATCTATTAGATAACAATAAACAATGGCGTGACCTTAACGAAGAGGATCAACAAAATTTGTGCCGTACGGTAGCGGAAGAAATTTTACAAGAAAATCAGGGCGGCGAGGAAACGAGTGATGCCTACCAAAAGGCAATCGAGCAGCGTGTACAACGAACATTACATGTGACGGTAGACCGCCTTGTAGAGTGGTCCAAACGCAGTGATTTTGATACGAAAATACTTGAGGCAAGATTTTGGCCGTCAAGGCGGCTGGGACCCTATCCGCGTACCACTTGGAGAGGATCGCTATTTACGCCTCATCGGTCAAATTGACCGCATCGATGAATATACAAGAGATGGTCAAACCTATGGCATGGTTATCGATTACAAATCGGGCGGCGCCCATGTAACGGCCCAAGATGTATACTATGGCCTTAAATTGCAGCTTATGACCCTATCTATTGGCCTTAGAATCCGCTTATGGTAAAACGCAAGGCGAATCTATAGCTCCTGCGGCTGTGGTGTATTCCTATGTGAAAAATCCTAAAAATTCCTGCCGATGCGCCTATATCTTATGAAGATGCAGTATCTTTAGCTAAGGAAAGCGATGCATGGCAAAACAGTGGATACTTCTCTGATGATATCGAGTTGTTGACGCATATCGACAATAAAATTTTTGTCCTATGGATCTAAACGAGGACATATGTACCAATCGCGACGAAAAAGGATCGAACTATTTCTAGTGAGATTTGCGTAAGGTTAAAAATCCCGGCGAATTTGATGTAATGTGCCGTTATACAAACCACGTAATGGCTGACATCGGTCGCCATATCGGGGACGGTCAATTCCCAATTCAGCCTTACCAGTTAAATAAGAATAGACCTTGTACATACTGTGATTACAATACTATATGCCGTTTTGACTCTAGTCGTAATAAGTATAACTATCTGTCCGGCTTGTCTGAAGATGATGCGTTAGAACGGATGAAAGAGGTTCTAAACGAAGGAAACAACAGTAACGAAGGAGTGAAAACCATGGGTGTTAAATGGACGCCGGAGCAGGAGTCTGCCATCATAGCTCCCTAAGGATTCGTCCTTAGATAATCAAACCTTACTAGTAGCGGCAGCGACCGGTTCTGGTAAAACGGCAGTTCTTGTAGAGCGTATTATTGCCGTTTAAAAGACATAGATAACCCTTTATCTGTTCAAGAGCTCATGGTTGTAACCTTTACAAAGGCGGCTGCTCAAGAGATGAGCGCTCGTATTGGTCTTGCTTTTGGCTAAGCCATGGAATCCACCGAGGATGCAGCCATGCAAGAGCGCCTTGAACGACAGCTCAACCTGTTGCCATCTGCTCATATTTCTACATTGCACTCCTTCTGCCAATGGGTGATTCGGTCTTACTTTTACAAGCTAGATATTAACCCTACAGCTCGTATCGGTAACGAAGCAGAAATGGCATTGTTACAACAAGAGGTGCTAGCCGATTTATTAACTAAATCCTATGAAGAGGGCCTTTATAATATCTATGAATTGGCGGATTTCTTTAGCGATGATAAATCGGATGCAGGTTTAACGGCAAAGGTTATGTCGCTATATAATTACGCCATGTCCCTTGCTAATCCTGATGGGTGGTTACGAAAAGCCTTAGAGCCTTATAAAGAGGCTATGACTATAAACCCTAGTGATACTCTATGGGGCCAATATATGTGGAATAACCATATAGCTGTTATTGACCGCATTCGTGAGCGCTGAGAGCGGATGGAACAAATCTTATTGGATCAGTGGGGCCTCATAAGTGGCAAAATATATACGATAACCAACTAGCTGCACTAGGCATGCTTTCATCAGCTCAAACTTGGGATGATATGGGTGAAGCTTGTAAGAATACGGATACCTTTTATTGAGGATCGGTTCCGCATGAGCTCAAAAAGAGGCTGAAGCCTTTGACCCTATATTGGTAGCAGAGTTTAAATCCTTAGGTTCCCAAAAATAAAGATGACCTTAAAAAGCGATGCAAGGTGCTGTTTACTGTGCCAGAAGCTACCTTGCAAGAGCAGTTCAAGGCTCAATATCCAATCATCGAAGGTTTAGTAGAGCTTACGATTGCGTTCCATCAAAGCGTATCGGGATATGAAACAAGAGCAAGGCATCATGGACTTTAGTGACTTGGAGCATCTATGCTAAGTCCTTCTCGTTGAACCGGGCACAGAGGATAATCCTCAGCCGTCTGATGTAGCGAAGGAGCTGCAAGATACTTTCAAAGAAATCATGGTCGACGAATACCAAAGATACGAACGGCGTGCAAGAGACGATTATCAACTTGATTTCTCGCGTCGATAACCGGTTCTACGTAGGGGACGTGAAGCAAGCTATTTATAGCTTCCGTATGGCTGACAGTTCTCTATTTATGGAAAAAATACAATACCTACGGCGACACTGATGCGGTAGAGCGCCGTATCGACCTAGCAAAAATTTCCCGATCTCATGAAAATATTTTAGCCGCTACGAACTTCTTGTTCTATCAAATTATGACGGAAGAGGCGGCGGAGCTCAATTATACTGAGGCGGAATCCCTTATTCCTCAGCCGTATCGTTGAGGATGCACCGGAGGATTGGGTTGAGGCGACGTGGAATTGCAGCTTTTAGATGTGAGCAAGGATACCCTCAGTGCTAGTGAAAGCGATGAAGAAGAGGGATGACCACTGAGAATAACGAGCGCGAGCTAGATTTCATTATTCAAAAGATCGAGGAAATTCACGGTGCCAAGAAAAAGTGCAAAAATCCAGATGGTACATTCCGTCAAATTGGTGGCGTGACTTTGCTATTTTGCGCAGATCCTTAGCTGGTTGGGGCACTCGTGCCGTAGAGGCCATGCGCCAAGCAGGCATCCCTGCGGTGGTAAATGAACAGGATGGTTACTTTGAAGCTACGGGAAATTCAGCTCTTACTGGCGTTGCTATCCATCATAGATAATCCGGAACAAGACTTGCCGATGGCGGCGGTGTTGCACTCTGGTCTCGTCGGTCTTGATGCAAACGAACTGAGTGCACTGCGCCCTATCTGGAAGGGTTCTCTGTGGTCTCTTATGCCAGCTATGCTGAAGAGGCTCAAGATGAGCGTTTATTAGCGTTTATTGGCCATATGGAGCGTTGGCGTACCTTATCGCGCCGTCACGGTGTGACCGATTTATTGTGGGATATCTACGAATCTCAAGACTATGTTAACTATGTAGGTGCCATGCCGAATGGTCTCGTGCGCCGCGCGAACAGTACTCGCCTTATACGACCGAGCCAAGGTTATGAGGGCCTCTGGCTTCCGTGGTCTCTTTAGATTCTTGCGCTTTGTGGAAAGCTTGCGCGATAGCAACCAAGATATGCCTTGCCAATGTGGTGAGCGAAGCGGACAATGTAGTGCGCCTCATGACTATCCATAAGAGTAAGGGCCTTGAGTTCCCTGTGGTGTTCTTATCTGGCGTTCAAAAACGGTTCAATATGATGGATCTTCGTTCCGAACTCCTCATCGATAAGAATGCTGGCCTTAGGCTTAAAGGGTACTTCCCAGATATTCGGGTGTCCTTCCCAACTATGCCGTGGTTCTACGTGAAAGACGTCAAAGAAGCGGCCCTCAAAGCAGAGGAACAGCGTATTCTCTATGTAGCCTTAACACGGGCTCGAGATAAATTGTTCCTAACGGGTTTTGTGAAGGGGTTCAAGAATTCTGCAGGTAAACTATCTAGCCTAGGTGAGCTCATTAACAATGTTGCCGCTGTAGAAAGGGCAGCAGTTGCCGACAGATATTATCACCCAAGCTAATACGTATTTAGAATGGTTAATTATGAGCTTTACCCGTCATTTGGACGGTGGTAACCTATTGCGCGTAGCCATTGAGTACGAAGGACCGACCTATTTTGACTTACCAGATAAAAAATGTCGCATCAAGGTCGAAGTCCACGATGGCTCTCTCTACGGTGACCTCGATTATAAAGCAGATATCGATGAAACTACCATCAATAAGGTACGAGAATTGCAAGCTGTTAATTCCGTGGGACTGCCACCGGAAATCGAAGACCGATTCAACTATACTTATCCGTACAGCGACGCTACGCGGCGCACGGCTAAGATTTCCGTCAGTGAATTGAAACGACGATTCCAGAACGGGAACTTGAAGCAGGCACTATTGATACCTTGAACGAACCGACTGTAACGGTAGATACAGGCGCTAAACGAGCCGTTTCAGATGCAATCTTAGGTCAAGCTATTAAGCTAGATATAGGTAATGCTGATAGGGATGCTACCAGTACTATTGATAGCGATGCTACAAGTAATGAAACTGTACCAACTAGTACAGTTTCCGCTGATGATTTAGCTAATTCCGTATTCGGACGCAAGCCGCAAGCACTGCAGTCCGAAGAGGATGTGTTGACGGGGGCTCAATGGGGTACCTTGATGCATGAGGCCATGCAATGGCTTCCTCTTGCACAGTATACTCAGGCTTCTTTAACGAAAAAGAGCTTGATGCACTTGTAACGAAAGGGACTTTCACAGAGGAAGAACGAAATCTATTGAGCGATACAAGCCTCTATAAATTCTTTAGTTCTGACCTTGGGCAGCGTCTTATCAATGCGAAGCGTATTGAGCGTGAATTGCCGTTCAGTATGCTTTTTGAAGGGAAACGCGTATATGATACCTTAGAGGATGAGGAAGATCTATTCCTTCAAGGTATTATCGATACTGCGCTTTGAAGAGAACGGTGAATGGATTCTCGTAGATTACAAGACAGATCGCGTCAAATCTGGGGAAGACCTCATCAAGCGCTATAAAATACAAATGGACCTCTACAAAGAGGCATTACAGCGGTTGACGGGAATGCCTGTAAAAGCATGTTATATCTATAGCTTCCGCTTGCATGATGCAATCATTATAGATTAGCCTATAAAAATCCTATGATTGGCATAAGACTGTACTTATGCGTAGTGTATAAATCTATACAGATGTAGCCTATAGTCCAGCAAATATAAAAAGCTCTTTATCCTTGGATAGAGAGCTTTTGTGTTATAGATTACTATATAGTTTCGTGTTATAGGTTGCTACATAGTTTCGTCTTATAGATTTCTCTACAAGTACTTAAATGTGCGGTAGTTTAGGCAAAATTCAAAGCCTTTTTCTTTTGTGTTTTGATGGGGCAAATACTTTTTAATACCCGTGGCAATACTTCGATATCTACAGGCATAGATGGGCCTGGATCGCCATCCATATTGGTTGCTAAATCATCAACATTAGATAAGAGCTCGATGGATGCTTTTATTCACAGTTAATGTAGTTGTATAACGAGGTTATAAATGGCACCACTAATGATGAGGTATTACGCTGAGAATATCGAGAATAAAGTATTCTTTAAAGATGATGATACGCATGTAGCCGTCATCGACAGACGCTTCAGGCATAAACCGTTCAAAAACTAGATACTACATTGGTAAGCAATGCTAAAACGAGAGGAGATTTACAGATGAAGTCGTCGTTCTCTGTTTTGATGCGGTATGTATAGTCTTTAGTGGTAAATAACGCTTGGCCTGCTCGCAAGAAGTAGGCGAGAGGGCCGAGTATGCTTTTTCCTTTGGCGTAACCCTCTTCTACTACTTTAGGGATAACACCTGCTGCGATGTTATTGCAGAAATATTTGTCGTTGCAGCGTCCGATATCAATTGTTCTCGTTTCATTGATGTCAATGCGTTTCGATCGCTTGAGCTGGATTTTTGGTGAATCCCAAGTGCGCGAGACATATCGTTAACAGTTCCAACTGGGATAAAGCCAAAGGTAGATTTGAATCCCCCTTGAGCAATGCCATTAACAGTTTCGTTAACAGTACCGTCACCACCCATGCAAAATACTGCATCGAACCCGCGTTCGCAAGCGTCTTTAGCAAAACGTGTTGCATCGCCTTCTCCGGTGGTGAATTTGACCTCAATCGTTTCGAATAAGGTACTCAATTTCCATTGTAAGTCGAGGGCATACCGGCGTGCCGCCCCGCCCCCTGATACAGGATTGATGATAACTAAACAACGGCTCATAGTGTACTTCCTTACTTTCAAAAATGAGATATAGCTAGTATCTATTGTTAGATTGCTAGATTGACAGTTTTAGATATGAGTTTTATAATTATATTGTATACACTGTATTAGATATTGTGTGCAACATATTTTATAAAAATGTTTTGTATAATATATTATACTCATTTTAACCGTTCTTTGAAAGTGTGAAAGATAGGATGAGTATTAAGGTTTAGGGGATTTAAATGGGAAGACAAGATTCTAAAAGATAGATATAATTTGTCCGCAGTGGACTCTATTGAACGATTGCCACTTAGCGAACAAGTATATTTAACATTAAAAACAGCGATTTTAACAGGCGAATTGATGCCTCAAGAAAAGCTAAACGAAGTAAAGATTGCAGAACAGTTACAAGTGAGTGCTACACCTGTACGTGAAGCATTCCGTAAATTGACTAAAAGATAACCTCGTAGTTATCGTTCCTTGGAAAAAGGTGTTACTGTAAAGCAGACACTCCAGAGGAAATCATTGCATTATATCAAGTGCGCGAAGTAATGGAAGGTCTTGGTGCAAGACTGTGTGCACGTCATGCTACTAGAAGAACAAATTAAAGAATTGCGAGATATTTGTAAAGAAATGCATAAAATCGAAGATGCTACAGCACGCGTTGAGGTTAACAGTCGTTTCCACAATGATCGCTCATTACTCTGGTAATGAACGTATCGTGAACTACTTAGCAAGCTTCCGTGAACGTGTTAATCGAGATATGTATATCAGCTCCTTCAATGCAGTTCGCACACATGATTGCGATGATGAACATGATCAAATCGTAGACGCTATCGAACGTCATGACGAAGTAGCTGCAGAAACAGCTATGCGTCAGCACATCAACAATGCATTTATCTTCAAAAAGCAAATGCTGAAGTGCAACACAAAAAACTTAATGAAGTATAATGTCTAACGTGCCCATAGGCATAATGACACAAAAGGCTCCGCCCATGGCGGAGCTTTTTTGACTGATAAACTAGTTTATCTAGTTAATCTAGTTTATTTAGCTAATCTAGCTAATCTAGTTAATTTAAGATAACTAATTAACATGAGTGTGTGTAGTTGTTAACGGTTTGTGTATGGTTTAGAAACTCTAGCCGCTTATAATGTGATGTTAGGTGCGCATTGCAGTTTTTATAGTCGACGATGCGCAACCGCACTAGTTGACCTACGTCGATTTGAAAGGCTTGAGCGATTTTAAACAAAATCTCTAAGGACATGCCAGAAATGCCCGTGCCACACTCTAGTTTGCTTAAATAACTGCGACTGATGCCGACGTGGCGGGATAACTCATGTTGGGACATATTTAGAGATACGCGGATATTGGCGATTTGTATGGCTAAACATACGTATTGATGTTGTAAAATTGGATCTTCGTACGTATTAATCCGCAGTTCGGTCAATGGTGCCGTTGAGGGGTTCATAGGGACCTTCCTTTCTCCGACTCTCAAATATAGTATACTGAGACTGTTGGCGATTGACCAATATAGAAAAACTAGATAATTATCGGTTATTACAGATAATTACACGAATTGTGAAAGTCTTACTACCTATATACTTTGGTACTGTGACCAAAGCAGTTAATATGTTGTCGTAAATAGAGGAGGCCCTATGGAAAAATATATAGCCGTTGCCCTCGGTGGAGCCGTGGGTGCATTATGCCGTATGGCTCTTGGTGAATGGGTGATGACAAAGGTGAGCTCCTTCCCTTATGGTCAGTCGTAGTTAACCTTATCGGTTGCCTCATCATCGGCCTCTGTGTTAGGCCTCTACATGCAAAAAGCCAGATTTACCACAATGGGCTAGATTATTCCTTGTTGTAGAGCGGTCTTGGTGCTTTCACCACCTTTTCTACCTTTTGCCTTTGAAATGCTACAACTCATGATGGCTGAGTCTCATGTACAAGCCTTTATTCTATGGCTTTGCGCAAGTTGTCAGGCGGGTTAATTCTTTGCTGGTTTGTGTATTATTGGCGCGCATACTCTGACTATCTAATCCAAGCGAATAAGGTGACTTGAGTTACAGCGTAAATACATCGATTTTTATATGATTAGTTTAGTAAGAGATTTAGATAGGAATAGCAGATTATAGAAATTATAGAGGAAGAGATTGTGAAATCTATTAGAACACAAGATGCCGTGGGGCATGCATTATTACACGACTTTAGTTCGCATCGTTATCGGCGAGGTGAAAGATACGCCGTTCCGCCGTGGTCATGTTATTACAGAAGAGGATATTCCAAAATTATTAGACCTCGGCAAAGAGCATATTTTTGTTATGGAACCTGAAGATGAAGGCTTCTTGCATGAAGAGGACGTAGCTCGCGCTTTGTATCATGTGGCGTCGGCGAAAATATGCACGAAGGCCCAATGGCGCAAAATTGAAGCCATTGCAGACGTAGATGGCTTATTCAAGGTCGATGCAGAACGATTACATGCTATCAACAGCATTGGTGAGCTTACTATTGTAACGAGATTTAATAATACACCTGTGAAAGCAGGCGAAAAATTAGCAGGCATGCGTTGTATTCCTTTATTATTAGAGGAACAACAAGTAGAGGATGCTAAGAAAATTGCTAATGGGGATCCTTTACTCAATGTAAAACCATTCGTGCGCAAAACAATGGGCATCGTTACTACTGGCTCCGAAGTATTTGAAGGTCGTCATTAAAGATGCTTTCACCCCTAATATTGAAGAACGATGCGCAGAATTTGGGGTCACAAAAAGTGGCTCATGAAATCGTAACGGATAATACGGATGATATCGTGGCGGCTATCGACAAGGTAAAAGCAGCTGGCGCCGACATTATTTTTTCTGTACAGGCGGCATGAGCGTTGATCCCTGATGATTTAACACCGGGCGCCATTAAACGCTTGCCGATCGCGTAGTGACATACGGATTACCTGTACTGCCAGGTTCTATGGTTTGTATTGCTTACTGTGCTGATGGTACACCGATTCTCCGGCGTTCCAGGTGGCGTATTGTTCAGCAAACCAACGGCATTTGATGAAATCTTGCCACGCCTCGTGCAGATGATGAAATCACTAAAGAAGACTGCATTTGCATGGGTCATGGTGGTTTCTTAGGATAATCTTTGTAGACAAAAAGCGGGTGATCTACTCTACCCTGCTTTTTGATATTCACCGTTATGTTTTATTAAAAGATTGTTCCCGTGTAGGATGGCTTATAGCGTTTTAACGTTAATGTATCATTAAAAATGATTTTTCCCAGTGTGGGATGGCTACAGCGTTTTAGCGTTAGCGTATCAATCATGTGAACTGCTTCGTCCAAGGTGATATCTTCACGCTTTGTCGGTGTTTCGAGGACCGCCAAAGGATGGTCTGTGCCTACTTCACCAGAGGGCAAGTAAATATATTCTTGGTTGATAGTATCGCCAAAGATATAAATACGCTTTGTAAATGTTCTTATGAATGCGACTCATAGTCTCTCCTTACATGATTTGTTTTTAGCGTAAAGTCTAGATAGTCTGCAGATACTAGCTCTAGTTTTGTGGTGCCAAATTCCTTTGGAATGCGCTTAAAGGAAATTTGATCGTGTAAATGACCAAAGATACAAGTATCTACTTTGTATTGCTCCATAAGGTCCGTAAAGCCGGAAGGGCGTTGGACTCGTTAAATGGAGGATAGTGTAACAATAGCAGTTTTGTTACTGGTATGGTGTGTATATCTATTGTTAATGGCTCTGATGTTTCAGAACCTGTTGTTTCCATGTTTGTTTCAGCTGTGAGCTGTTCTAGGAGTGTTTCCACAGCCCTATCCATTTCTTGTAATGCTGATTCGGTACGCATTAATTCTCTTTCGTAAATAGATTGATCTGTTTCTGGTGAGAAATGGGAGTCACCAGGGCAGAGATAGGCACGAGTTCCACCAAAAGCAATGATGCGAGGACCTTCTTCTGTTTGAATGAGCTCTGCTGTGCCATGACCTTGTAAAAAGGTAATAGCATCGCCCATGAGGTTACGCATCTTGTTTGATGATGACCACCAGTAGTCGTGGTTGCCGCGAATCATATATTTCTTGCCAGGCATGGATGCGATTTCTTGTAAATCACAAGCTGCTTCGTCGAGGCGTAGTGCCCAGCTCATATCTCCTACGAGAAAGACAATATCATCATCTGTTACATTATTCAGTCCAATGTCCTTGATGCGTACCTGTGATTATCCCAGTGGGGACCAAAAATATCCATCGGCTTTTGTAGGGAGGATTGCCAGATAGATGGAGGTCGCCGATGGCAAATACTTTCATAAAAATCCTTTCAATTATCTATGGTTAAAATCATAGATGTTCAAACCTTATGTAATTATCATAGATGGTCAAAATTTATGTAATTAACAATATGCATGTTCAAAATATATGTATATGAGAACTATTTAGTAGCTATAACTATTTAGTAGCCTGTAAATAAGGTGCAATATCGCGCATGATTTTTAGCAGATACGTTCTTCGTCACAGGTTTGTGGAATTTTGTAACCCACGTAGAGAGGTGTCGTTACATAACGAGCCACCACCTTGATGTAGTCATAGCCGTCCCTCGAGATTATAAAGAAATAATTGTAGGACTGGCTAAGGTTGAAAGGGTGTGCAACATATGCAGCGCAAAACTTGTTGTAATCGAATGGCTACAGGACGAACTGGCGTATCAGGTTTGAAGCGAGATGTTGTACTCAAAGAACCCAATTATGGGATGCGTAGACAAGGTAATGCGTACATGTCTGATCCTCGTGTAAGAGCCAGCCTTCCATGTTTTGAGCCGTAATATCCTTGTGGTAATCGTAATTTTCTAGACCTATGATTTGGCTGTGTGGATGGCGAATGGGCCGCCAGACATATAGCCATGGTTTTTGAAGAATAGTACAGATTTAAACTCCTTGCGTTGACGAGTTTCACGCCACTTATCGAGGCCGAATTGCAGAATGTGTGCTGCTTCGTCAGCAGGTAAGGTGGAAAACTCGCCTTCATCGGTTTCTGTTTCGATGATAACCGTAGGGCCAAGTTTTTTCTAGCACTAGGGTATTTGTTCATGAGCCAAATAATATGGCCTGATGTATCTAGGATATCCGTTAACTTTTGAACGGTCACAGAAGGGACAACGCACTTGTTCATTCCGAATATTGACAGGGTTTTGTGCGCCCTAATTCAATATTAAATCTAGTGGTTTTATTCATCATGCGCCTCCTTCCATGCACGAAAATCTATACTCTAATGATACCACAACTAGCGCATTCGCACACGAAATAATGGTATAATAATAGGGTATTATTTTAACGATTAAGGAGGCCCTATGAAACCGACGACGCTCGTATTTCCCATTGATGAACAAAATCGCATATTGCTAGGTCGTAAGAAACGTGGTTTCGGGGCTGATAAATATAATGGATTTGGCGGTAAACTCGAGGCTGGTGAAAGCTTCCGAGACTGTGCTATTCGCGAATTATTTGAGGAATCTGGACTTCATGGTCGCTCGGAAGATTTAGAATGTGTGGCTGCTTTTGATTTTCAATTTCCTTTTGATGAAAGCTTAACACATGTAGGTTATGTGTACTTTTTGCGTGCTTTCACAGGCAATGTAGAGGAAACAGACGAAATGGAACCTCATTGGCTAACGATCAATGAAATTCCCTATGAGCACATGTGGGATGGTGACCGCCAATGGTTGCCAATGCTACTAGAAGGCAAGAAGTTAAAAGGGCCTATCGTATTTGGCCGAGACAACAGTATGGTAGATAAGATGGATTTGACCACTGTGGATACTGTTCTTGAAAGCGAACACTTGGCGCGCATTGATCTGTATATTAATGGATAATCTGTACATTGATATTGAATATATTAGCTAATGTAAATAAATTTATAATATATTGAGGTAATATGACTGATAAAAAGAGCCCCAAGTGGGTGCCACAGCTATTAGCGTGGTATGATGTGAATAAGCGGGAATTGCCGTGGCGTGATTGTGGAGACCCTTATAAGGTTTGGGTTTCCGAGGTGATGAGTCAGCAGACGCGCATTGAGGCGATGAAGCCCTATTATGACAACTGGATGCGTTTATTTCCAACCTTGGAGGACCTAGCAAAGGCCTCTGAGGATGAGGTGGTTCACGCTTGGCAGGGCCTTGGTTACTATAGCCGTGCTCGTAATTTGCGCCTTGGCGTAAAGGACGTCGTTGAAAACTACGGTGGTATTGTGCCTCGTGACCGCAAGACTATGGAGTCCTTGAAGGGTGTAGGATCTTATACAGCTGGAGCTGTGCTATCTATGGCGTACAACGAACCAGAGGTAGCTGTAGACGGCAATGTACTACGCATTTACGCTCGTTTATATCGCATCTTTGATGATATTTTGAGCACTAAAGGCAAGAAGGCTATAACTGCGATTGTAGAGGATACATTACCTCACGATCGGCCTGGTGATTTTAACCAAGCCTTAATGGATTTTGGCTCTGCTGTGTGCATTCCAAAAACTCCGCGCTGTGGAGAATGTCCTATTGTAAATATGTGCGAAGCATACCAACATAAGGATACGGACAAATTACCAGTGCGTATCAAGAAAACGAAGGTTGTAGAGGTAGCTCTATTTGTAGGTATCTTGCAATACGAAGACTACTACCTATTGCATAAACGCCCGAATCGTGGGTTGTTGCGGTCTATGTGGGAGTTCCCTTCGGTGGAAATGGTATCTACCTTTGACGAAGGTGAACGAGGTCTTGAAGAATTAGTTAAGGCTCTAGGTTTTGAACTAGCTTTACAACCTGTATTAGTAAAAGAAATAACACATATTTTCTCTCATCGAAAATGGTTTATGAAAGCATTTCGCGGTGATTTAACATATGCAGGAGATGCTAAGAATATAACGATTGGAGCTATCCAAAAGCAATTGCCAAAGGACTGGATGCTCATCAAGCGCGACGAGTTCGCTGATTATGCTTGGGCAGGTCCTCATGGTAAATTGACGGAGATGGCAAAATAATTTGTAGGAGCAATGAATGAGAATTCTATTTAATATCATTTTTTCTGCTATCCTCGTAATAGGATTGGTAGGACTTGGGCTCTATTCCTCAACTTGTGGAAGCCTAAAAAGAAATGGCCTGCTTGGGTAGGTTATATAATTATTATCGGTGCGTGGTTCGCTGCCATCCGATACTACTTGTTACATCAAGTGGATTTATACGGCACGTTATACTATCCGCTAATGAATATGTTCCGTACTGAAAGCTACGGTTTCCTCTTTGGCTTATTCTTGGCTATTCCTCTCTTTATCGTATTCAGCTTGTTATACTGGGCGGTTAATAAGATTTGGAACAAAACTCAGAGGAAAATAGAACAGGGACTGTGCCTTCTTTAGAACTGCTGCAACCGTAGTGCCCTTGGCGACTATTGGTGGCTCTAGCTACGCTGCCTTTGCCGGTCAACAGGAGATAGTGGTTACGAATGAAAAATTTGGTTATACGAACTTGCCTCCAGGGCTAAAAGACTATAAAATCGTGCAACTTAGTGACGTCCACGTTGGGCCATAGCATCGACTTTAGACGACTTTGATGAAATTTCTAAAAGTGGCGCTTGTAGAAAAGCCTAACCGCGTCGTCATCACAGGCGATTTAATCGATAAACTAGCTTGGTTGACTGAGGTCTGTGAAAGATTGACAACCTTTGCAAAACAAATTCCAGACGGTGTCGATTTCATCTTTAGGGCAATCACGAGTACCATCACGATGTAAATAAAGTGCTTGATTCTAACTGAAACACAATACACCGATGAACATTCTTGTGAAATAGCAATATTCAAATTATGGGTGGTAAGCAACCTGTATATATTGCAGGGTGTTGCATATGACAACGATCGGTCAAAAAGATACGTGAAGCTATGATCGATAAGGCTTTTATCTGGTATTCCCGGACTATGCCTTTGTTATCCTATTGGCACATCACCCTGAATTCTTTTGAAGAAGCCATTGAACGTAAAAATTCCGTTGACCCTCTCTGGCCATACTCACGGTGGTCAAATCGTCTTTATGGGCGTATCGTTGAGTACCAACAGGCACACCATATACAAAAGGGTCGCTATGTAGAAGAACAAAGCGTGTGCTATGTTAATAACGGCTCAGGTCATTGGTTCCCAATCCGTATCAACTGCCCACGAGAAATTACAGTCATTACATTCTTTGACGGAGTAGCTTAGAAGTAAAGGTGAGCTCCTTAGCATAAAAGGTAAGCTCATTAAAGGGATACAATCATGTATAGTAAATCCTTTATCCATAAAATTTCTTATATGTATTATTGTGCTTACTGCTATTTGATATCTCTAATTTACGACTATGACAGCGGATATATATAAAGGGATATCTCAAAATAGCAATACTAGTAGCAATTGGATGCCATTTAGATATATACCTAGAATTTAGCAAGCAAGAAATACTGATAATACAGGCATTCGAGAATGATACATTTAACGAGACCTATGAACTGCTAAGTACGAAACAGATGGTTTTTATCATATCTTTGATCCTGCTAATGACTATAAAACCTTGTGAAAATATTAGAAAAACCATAGAGTTACAAATAAAAAGAGGTGTTGTATTTAGATACAATGCCTCTTTTTATTATATGAACTTATATAATAATTTGTGATATATTAGAGTTATATTTTTATTGTGTTGTGAAAAGTATAGTTTTTATAGTGGGAATAAGTATATGTTTTTAAAAATCTATAATTATTTTTGTGACGAGGCTTAGTACTTTTTCTTTTACTTATAATGTATTCCCTTATACTATTGTTACAAATCCTGAGTTGATTGAGGATGAAATCGATTTTTATTTTCTTTTGTTACTCGCATATGATTGAATACTTTTTGATCTATGTGGTATGGAACTATATTTATAACTATTTAAGACGTAAAAAGAGGTTAGCATTTGTGCATATTCATTTACCATTAGTATTTAGAAGCTATCCTTTTTTTCTTGGATTGCTTTTATATTGGCTTATTTATAAAATCTTATTAAGGAAAAAAAGCTTTTCACAATTATTAGTATCTCTAATTGCTAATTCTGATTATAGCTTTTATGAAAGTTCTTTCCTGGTCGGCAATTATTACATATCCGTTTATGCTGTTTAGCATGTTTTTATTTCTTAGATTACATAGCTGTGCCAATTGTGTTGGTGTGGTTCTTACAGCCTATTTTTGGTGTTAGCTGTACTATTAAAACAGCCACCTCGTAGTCGCTATTATGAATGGGCTAGAAAAAGCAGATGTATGTAGTTCTTTTTATTTTTGCTTACATAATGGTCAGCCTAATTTTGTTGAAAAGTTAATAAGCTAATATAAGATTAAAGATAGAAATCTCTGATACATATATCGTATTAGGGTTTAGGACAGATGAGGTAAGACATAATGAATAACATATAGGTTCCAAACTTATAAAATTTTGTCTAATACTGCTTTTTTGGATATAACCTCTTTTAATTATGATTTAGATAGTATTAAGTTGATTTTAACTGATGATAATAATAAAGAGTTATCTGTAGAGGCTAATGAAATAATAAATTTCTCCTATACTAATGAGCAAGCCTTTATATTTAAAATGAATTTAACTTTTACTTCAGGTGTAGATAGAAAGGACTTTCCACATCATCTATAAAGTTACTAACTCTACATTAATAGAGCAATTGGTAGCATGATAGTGCAAATCTTTTAAATGCTGATTTGATCTAGAACATTTTTTTGATACGTCTTTTCTGACGGTTTGTTTAATGATGGTGTTTTACATTTGAAATGTTGAAGTGATAATTATACAAATTAGCGAAATAAGTTGACATGTTTAAGAAGAACCGTAATTAGTATTTTTATTATATTACTTAGTATAAGAACCCCTGATACGTTTTCGTATCGGGGTTTCTTCCGTTCATTTGAGGTATGAGAGGATGTTACAGATATGTCATAGAGATGAGAGAGATTTTATTTCATGCGAACTGCTTCAGCAAATTCGTCTTCGGTCATGAGTTTTTCTTCCAAGATGATTTCTTTGATAGAGCAACCGCGTTTGTATGCTTCTTTTACAACCTTAGCGCTCTTGTCGTAGCCGATGTATGGTGTTAAGGATGTAGCAATCATGAGGGATTGTTCTACGAAGAAGTTGAGTTTTTCAGGCACAAATTCTACACCGTCGATGCAGTGTGTTGTGAAAAGAGTTCATCAGCGTCTGCGAGGAGGCGACAGCTTTCAACAAAGTCATAGATCATGATAGGCATGTATACGTTCAATTGGAACGCACCGCTGCCTGCACAGAGTGTCATAGTCGTATTGTGACCGAATACTTGGGCGCATACCATGGCCAAGGCTTCACATTGTGTAGGATTTACCTTGCCTGGCATGATGGAGGAGCCCGGTTCGTTTTCAGGAAGATGCCATTCGCCATAGCCGCAGCGAGGGCCAGAGCCTAAGAAACGGACGTCGTTAGCGATTTTTGAATAGTGTAGTAGCCACGTATTGAGTGCACCGTGAGCCATCATGAAACGCATCTTTTCAGAGATAGGCCTTGGAATTTGTTGTTCTTAACGCGAAATGGAGCACCTGTTACCTCTGGCAATACTGTTTCCATAACGTCTAGATAGCCTTTAGGTGTGTTTACACCAGTACCAACGGCAGTGCCGCCGAGGGCTACGTCGAGTAGGTGGTCAGCGTTTTGAACGAGCATAGTTTTGGCAGTTTTTAGGCCTTCTACAAAGGCACTGATTTCTTGGTCCACCATGATGAAAGTCGCATCTTGTAGATGTGTACGACCAACTTTTTGCAAGCCTTTACCTTTTTCTTGCAATTTTTCAAAGGATTGGATAAGGCCGTCCAATGCAGGGATTACGCGTTTTGTAATTTCAAAGTACGCACAGATATGCATTGCTGTAGGGAATGTATCGTTTGTACTTTGGCCGCGGTTTACATCGTCGTTAGGATGGAGCGGGTTGCTTTCATCTAACTGTTTAGCCCGGTGAGCGATTACCTCGTTCACATTCATGTTAGTTTGTGTGCCAGAACCTGTTTGGAATACAGTTAATGGGAATTCATCATCCCATTTGCCGTCTACGATCTCATCTACTACTTGAGCGATGAGTTTCGCTTTTTTTCCTCAGTTACTGCGCCACATTTTGCATTGGTTAAAGCACATGCTTTTTACAAGCGCAAGCGCTTTGATTTGTTCAATAGGGATGCGGTGGTCACCGATCTTAAAGTTATTGAACGAGCGTTGCGTTTGAGGTCCGTAAATTCGTCTAGCGTCGACTTCGACTGGTCCCATTGAATCATATTCAATTCTTGTTTCCATAATGTTTACAACCTCCTTAAAAGACATGCCGACCTTATCGTCGGTAATTTAATTATATAAAATCCTGTATATTTGTACAGGATAAAAGATAATGATTTCTGTTTTCATATAAAGAAGTCTTATATATGCGATTTGTGCATACACCAATATCCTCCTCTCTGATATACGCGATGATTTATATTTAATTTGTATAGATATTTCATAGAGGGTTGATTTGAGAGGAAAAGGCGACAGTCCAAAACGACTTAGCGGCCCCGCGTAGCCGCGATGAGGTCAACTTTGGAGGCTTTTGACTGTTGCCTTTCTCAAAGATTAATGGTCTAATGAAACATGTATACATTATAAATATCGCATATATATTGAAATCAGCGCTTTAACACGATAAAATGGAAGTAGCTTATTATATGTTGTAAGCTCTAGTTTCACAGAGGAGGTAAGTACTTATGAAACATGACTTTATGAGCCATGACCTTCATCTGCCGGAACTGACACTACGTGGGATGCTACTTGGTGCATTGATTACTGTAATTTTTACAGCATCTAACGTATATCTCGGTTTGAAGGTTGGTTTGACATTCTCGTCATCCATTCCGGCAGACCCATTATTTCAATGGCAATTTTACGTTTCTTCAAGGATTCTAACGTTCTTGAAAACAACATGGTACAAACACAGGCTTCTGCAGCCGGTACTTTGTCCGCAATTATCTTTATCTTGCCAGGTCTACTAATGCTTGGTTATTGGAATGGTTTCCCATTCTGGCAAACATTCTTGCTCTGCGCATGCGGTGGTTCCCTTGGTGTGTTATTCACTATCCCATTGCGTCGTGCCATGGTAGTAAATAGTGATCTACCATATCCAGAAGGCCGTGCAGCAGCAGAAATCTTGAAGGTTGGTTCCCATAATAGTGGCCAAGGCCCTCAATCTAGCTCCGGTATGGGCGATATCGTATCCGGTGGTCTTGTAGCTGGTATTATTAGTCTTTGTGCGAATGGCTTCAAAGTTCTTGGCGACAGCATGAGCTTCTGGCTTCCTGTAGGTAGCAAAGGTATTACTCAAATTCCATTGGGCTTCTCTACAGCGTTGTTAGGTGCTGGTTACCTTATTGGTATCGCTTCCGGTATCGCTATCCTAGTTGGTGTACTCATCGCTTGGGCTGGCTTTCGTACCTTACTTGACTAACATGCTTTGCTCCAGATGGTGGTGCTACAGCTAAATTTGCAATGGGCTGTTTGGAAATCTAAAGTTCGTTTCATCGGTGCTGGTGCTATCGGTATCGCAGCGATTTGGACTTTGATTACATTTGATCAAAACCTATCATCGAAGGTATGAAAAATTTCTGTTAAATCCATGAATAGCAGTTCCTCTGAACGTGAATTGCATCGTATGGATACAGATATGAGCACAAAATCTGTTATTATCGTATTCGGTATTATCCTTTTAGGCTTAGTTCTTACATTCTGGGACTTCGTATCTGCAGTACCTATTAGCGCAGGCTTAATGTGGACACTTGTTATCGTAGGTGTTCTCGTAGCATTGCTAATTGGCTTCTTCGTAGCTGCTGCATGTGGTTACATGGCAGGCCTTATCGGTACATCTGCATCTCCAATCTCTGGTATTGGTATCTTGGCGACTATTATTTCTTCCCTAGTGGTGTACTTCATCGCTTCTGAAAATAACTTGTTCGCTACAGAAGCAGGCGTACAATTCGCTACAGCTATGGCTATCTTTATGACATCCGTAGTTATCGCCATTGCATCTATTTCTAACGATAACTTGCAAGACTTGAAAACAGGTCAACTCGTTGGTGCTACACCTTGGCGTCAACAAATTGCGTTGTTACTTGGCTCCGTAGCTGGTGCAATTGCAATTGCTCCTGTTCTTAACTTGCTTTACCAAGCATACGGCTTCACAGGTGCGTTACCACGTGCTGAAATGGATCCTAATGCTGCATTATCTGCTCCACAAGCAACTTTGATGACTACAATTGCTCAAGGTATCTTCAGTTCTAGCATGGATTGGAACTACATCTTGATCGGCGTTGGTGTTGGCGTAGTAGCAATCATCGTTAACTTAATTCTTAAGAGCACAACAGCTTCTTTAACATTGCCTCCATTGGCAGTTGGTATGGGTATCTACTTACCTCCAACATTGGAAGTACCTCTTATCTTAGGTTCTTTCATTAGCTATTTCGTAGGTCGTTACCTAGTAGCTCGTGCTAAAATGCGTGCTGGCGAACTTGCTGAGTACGATGTAGAACAATCTAACCGCCGCGGCGTTCTCTTCGCTTCTGGTTTGATTGTTGGTGAAAGCTTGATTGGTGTAATCATAGCTGTTATTATTGTATTGTCTGTTACAACTGGTGGTGGTGAATCTCCACTTGAATTAGTAGGCCCTCAATTTGAAAGCACAGCACAATGGTTAGGATTGCTTGCATTCATCTTCGCTGGTTTATACCTTGTTCGTCGTGTTGTAGCACACAAATTCAATAAAGAAGAAGCTTTAGCAATGAAAGCTGAGCAAGAACAACAATAAGAGGTAAACAATGAAATTAAAACAGTCTGTACTCATCATGATGGCTGCTGCATTGCCAGTAGTATCCTTCGCAGCAAGCGAAATTCCTGTAACTAAAGACACTGCAACAGTGCAAGCAGCGCAAGCTGATACGAATAAAGTAAATCGCAATGATTTAACATATCGTATTTCCAGCACTGCTACACCAGAGCAAAACCGTGCGTTACGCTCTGTAGCAACTAAGGTTGATCGCAATGCAGTTGAAGTCGTAGCACCAAATGCGGACCGCTATATGGACCGTAAAGAGGTGGCTGTATCTCCAGTGGAATCCACGACAGATCATCTTGATTTAGTGTTCCCAACAGTTAAATCTGTTAGCCCAATTGTAGAAAAAGCAATCAATAACACTATCAAAAAATACGTTGCTAAAGTACAAAACGACGTAGAAAAATTGAATGCCAAAGAAGCTGATAAAACAAATGTAGTAATGTACTACGATGTTAAAACAGACAAAAATGGTATTTTCAGTGTATTGATTCATACGTACACAATGCGCGACCGTGATGCGAATGGTGTCAACTATGTAAAAGGCTTCACATTCAACACTACAACAGGTCGTCAATTATCCTTATATGACCTTGGTGGACTTAACAAAAAAGAATTGGTGAATGCTATCGACAATAATCAAGATGTGAAAAATCAATTAGGTGGCGAAGTTAATATCGACAAAATGCCTACTGAATTCTACACAACTGATGATTATTCCGTTGTAATGGTTTTACAACAAGACGTGGATACAATCCATAGTGCAGGTACCGTATATGTACCAGTTGGTAACTTACGTGACCGCCAAAATGATGTAACAAAAAAATAATCGAACTGTGTGAATTCGATTATGTGTGTATAGTAACAGCTGTTTAATTGTGAAAGAACCGCTCCTTCGGGGGCGGTTCTTTTTTTGTATTATAGCAATTAAAATATAAAGGGAGATTACTATTTAGATTTGAATGAGGATTATCCTATAAGCTTACTAATTTGCTTATAAGATATTGGAATGAGGGTAAAACAAAAAGCCGTGTAGGTACACGGCTTTTTATCGTTGCGATTATTTAATTATTTATTTGTTGTGTCGTAGTAGTTTACGCGTGGAGGCAATGGGAATTGGATAGCTGCATCCGGTTTTACTGTCTCAGGTTGAGGTAATTGTACTACTACATTGTTTTTGAATTTCTTTTTGAAAGCTTTTACAGTGTCCTTTTGAACGGAGTCAGCTGTAATGATAAGAGCGCTTGTGTCGTCGTTAGGACGGATGGAGATGATGTTACCTTTTGGCTCTTTTGCTTTGTATAAATCAATAGCGTCAGATTGGTAATCTTCAAGTTGTGCTTGATTTAATTTGCCTTGAGATACAACAAGAGCACTTTCAAGTTGAGGATCTTGTGTTTCAGAGATTGCATGAGCAACAGCCTCTGCTTTTTTCTTATCTGTCAAAGAAGCATGTAACTTGCCGCCATCCCAGAAGAGGGCACCGTCTTGACGGAATTTTGTGAAGTCGTTGCTATAGCCTAATGTTTTGTCGATAATAGTAGCTATTTTATTTTCTACTTGTTGTTTGAACAATGTATTGTGAAAGGCAAGTGCTTGCTCTGTTTGTGTCATGCGGTATGCAATCTCAGCTGCTTCAGCACGAGTTACATATTTTTCAGGGTTGAATAATGTGCCAGGAGCGTAGTTTGTGAAGCCAAGGTATGCAAGTTCACGAACTGCGTCTTGAGCCCAAGGAGCTACGAATTTTTGGTCTCCATAAGCAATACTATCAAGTGCTGTTGGATCCTCTGTTGTGTATCCTAAGTAGTGAATGTAGTTGTCTGCTACTACAGCAAATTCTTGGCGAGACATATATTTTTCAGGTTTATATGTGTTATCGCCATAACCGCTGATGATATTTTTGCGCGCTACAGATTCGATAGCAAGAGCGGACCAACGATCAGATGTAATATCTTTAAATTTGCTAGATAAGAAGGCTGCTGTACCATCATCTGTGATGTTGTTGAAGAGGGCAGCTACTTCTTCACGAGTCATAGGTTGATTAGGTCGGAATGTACCGTCAGAATAACCTTTCATAAGATTTGCTTTCGTTACAGTACTGATAGAGTTGGCAGCCCAGAAATCGCTAGGTACATCAGAGAAGATGTGGGCACGGATTTTTTGAATATCTTGAGGCGTACCAATAGATGTATTTACAACCATAGGTGTGGCAGCTTTAGCAGCATCAAATTTAGGAGACTCTACTTTAGTTGCTTCTACGTTAGAAGCATCTGTTTTTGGTGTAATTGCTTTTGTATTGACTACTGTAGACGCTTCAGCTTTTGTGGAGGCTACTGCAGGAGCATGAGTTGTAGTATTAGCAGACACAAAACTAAGGCCTGTTGTAGCTAATAGTGTGCCTAAAACAAGGGCACGTAATACATAAGGGGTATTCTTGTACATAAAAATCCTTCCTAATTATGGTAAACGGCTAATGTTCTATAGCCGAAGAATATAAACTTTCACCAACAATAAAATCTATATCCATTATATAGCGAATAATAAGGCATGCATAGTGATATAAACAAAGCAGCGTAATACTAAACGTATACGCTGCCTTGGCTAGTTGAGTGAACGCCTATTAGCGTTTAACTGTCATTTTTACTTTGGAACCGAATAATTTAGACATTCCTTGTTGAGTTTCTTTAGATGCAGTTGTTACAACAGCATAAAGTTGGTTGTTTTCTACATCAGGGAATGTAGCTAGGATTGTACCAGCTTTTTCGTTTTTGTTGTAGTAGTTGCGGAAGTTCGCATCGATTGCATCATATTCTGTTTGGCTGTATTGGGATGGTTCAACTACAACATAGTTGTTTACAGTAGAATCACCACGTGCAGCAAGGTTAGCTTTTACTGTGGAGATATCGCTATCTGTTTTCAATGCTACGTGCAATTGATTATCGCGCCAGTACATTACACCATAATCTTGGAACGCATCTTCTGTTTTATATGTTTTATTCAATTCATTGAATACTTTATCTTCTAAAAGCGACTTTGTTGTTTTTGATCAAGTGCTTTTTAAAGTACTGCGACGAACAGGGCGAACTGTGCGAGTAGGTTCAGTTTTTTGAGCTACTGCAGCATTTTTATTGCCTTTTACGTCTTTTTCAACTTTTTTTGCATCAGCTTTTGCAGCTTTGTCAGCTTTAGCTACATCTTTTTTTGCATCTTTACTTACTTTGGATGCATCTTTTTCTGCTGCTGTATCAGCTTTTTTTACATCTTCTTTTACAGCTGTTTCAGCTTTAGCTTCAGTTGCAGTATGTTTTGGTGTTGCAAGGCCAGCACCGTTAAGCATGCGGTTCAAAATTGTAGCCGCTTGTGCTCTTGTTACAGGTTGTTTAGGGTTAAAGTTTTCTGTTGCCCCAGATGCTACAATGCCACGTTGTGCCATGTATTGAATATCTGCCAAGTAAGTAGAGGAAATGCTAGCTTCGTCTTTGAAAGTAACCTTTTCTGTTTTTACAGGTGTAGAAAGGTTTAACTTCTTAGCCAAGCTTGCTGCGGATGCTACGAATTGTTCGCGGTCCATAGTTTTGCTAGGTGTGAAAGCTGTTTTAGATGTGCCTTCCATTACGCCTGCAGCACTTACTAATTTGATAGCAGAGCTGGACCAACGATCTGCTTCTACGTCAGAGTAGGATGTAGAAGATTCTTTTGTTACGATATCAGCTAATTCTTGTTCGTTTTAAGTTATGTTGTAATACTTTACCATAAATAGCGCAGCTTGTTCACGAGTGATTTGTGCACTAGGTTTGAATGTGTTATCAGCATAACCAGAAAGGTAACCAGCTTGTGTCATTGCTTGGATAGCATCGCGAGCCCAGTTATCTTTTTGTGTCAGGGTAAACGCCAGCAGGTAAGTTTTTCTTTAGCTTTTACAGCTTTTTTTACCTTCTACCTTAGCGAGATCTTCTTTTTACATCATTTTTTTAACAGATGTATCAACGCGTTTAGCGTCATTTTTTTACAGAAGTGTCAACACGTTTTTGCATCGTTTTTTTCACAGATGTATCTACACGCTTAGCATCGGCTTTTAGCGGATGTATTAGCATGTTTTGCATCATGTTTTTACAACTGTAGTGCCATGTTTAGCATCATTTTTTTACGGATGTATCAACGCGTTTAGCGTCATTTTTTTAACAGATGTATCAACGCGTTTAGCATCATTTTTTACGGAAGTATCTACGCGTTTAGCGTCATTTTTTTACAGATGTATCTACACGTTTAACATCAGTTTTAGCTGCAGTATCAGTTTTTGTAGCAACATTAGATACTTCGGCTTTTTGCGTGCGTCAGCAGTTGTTTCGGCGTGAGCCATGCCGAATGTGGAACCGAGGGCCAATGTAATTGCCAAGGATAAAAGATAATTTATTTAGTTTCATTGAAAAAGGCTCCTTTCAAACTATACTTATATAAAATAAATTATAACACTTTTTTTAAATTTATACACTACTATAAGAAAATGTAATATATAAGGATAAAAATTACATGAATTTGAAATTTAAAGCCTGTTTATATAAATATTCAATGAATTATAGGTAAATAACGATAAGAGAACCATTGAAGAATACAAAATGATAAACATTCCCAAAAATCTAGAGTTTTACGGGACTTTCACAAGAATCATTTATAAATAAGTAGGTATATGTGATAAAATGCAATGTTTATTATTACAAAAAGTCATAACGATATGAGAAATAAAAAGGGTACATACTAATATAGCAATCCTTTGGACATTTTCTATATGATTAATTTATAATTATATCGATAAAGCTTTTTGAATATTTATTTGAAAGCATAAGTAATGTTTCGGGCAGAAAATTATTGAAAAAAACTTTTCACTAGAATTCTTGCCATAACACATACATATCAAAATTTTTTATTAGGTTAAGTACTAGAAAAGACGAGGACGATAATATGAAAATTCATCTTTTCCAACAGTGTTTGATTGACATGTTCTACCCACATGTAGGCATGGCTGGTGTAGAAGTACTTGAAAGATTAGGCTGCGAGCTCGTAGTGCCTAAGAAACAAGTATGTTGTGGCCAAATGTTCACTAACTCAGGTTACAACGAAGCAGCTATGGATGCAATTAAGAATACAATCGAATGCTTCGAAAACGCTGAATATGTAGTCAGCATGTCCGGCTCTTGCGCATTTGCAATCCGTGATGAATATCATCATTTCTTGAAAGATCAACCTGAGTGGTTGGCTCGCGCAGAAAAATTGAGCGGCAAAATTTATGAATTCACTGAATTCATTACTGATGTATTGGGTGTAGAGGACGTTGGCGCACGCTTTAACGAATCCGTTACATACCATACTTCTTGCCACGTTACTCGTTTGATGGGCGTTAAAGAACCTCCATTCAAACTCCTTAAAAATGTTAAAGATATCAACTTGATTGAATTACCACGTGCAGACCGTTGCTGTGGTTTCGGCGGTACATTCTCTGTTAAGAATCCTGAAATTAGTGAAGTTATGACACGCGAAAAAGCATTGGAAATTGCTGGCACAGGTGCTAACGTTATTTCCGGTTCTGACCAAGCGTGCTTGATGAACATCGCTGGTATGCTTGACCGTCTTCACAAAGAAGGCGAAATCGATCGCCGTATCAAAGTAATGCATATTGCTGAAATCTTAAACTGCCGTTAAGGAGGAGACGACATGGCACTTATATATGACAATCGCCCCTATAAAACACGTATAAAAGAATGTTTGGCTGATGATTTCAAAGTTGCAGCTATCAAAAAAGCTCAAGACGTGTTTTATGATAAACGTAATACAGTAGTTGCGGACGTTCCTGAATGGTTAGATTTCCGCGCAGAAGCAGCTAAACTTCGTGATCACGTTCTTAACAATTTGGATTACTATGTAAACCAATTCGTTGAAAACGCTGAAAAAGCTGGTTCTAAAGTTCACTTTGCATTCGACGATAAAGAAGCAACTCAAATCGCTTTGGATATCCTTCGTGAACGCGAAGCTAAAATGATCGTTAAATCCAAAACTATCTTAACTGAAGAAATTGGTTTGAACGAAGTTCTTGAAGAAGCTGGTATTGAAGTAAACGAAACTGACTTGGCGGAATTCATTTTGCAAACTGCAGTGAGCCCACCATCTCACATCGTAGTACCAGGCCTTCACTTTGAACGTAATAAAATCCGCGAAATCTTTGCTGAAAAATTAGGCTATACAGGTACTGAAAACCCTACTGAAATGACTCACTTCGTACGTGGTTATGTACGTGAACGCTTCTTGAAAGCTGACGTAGGCGTTAATGGTTGTAACTTTGCGGTTGCTGCATCTGGTACTTGCACAATCGTTTCCAACGAAGGTAACGGTCGTATGGCTAGTTCCATTCCTAAGACTCAAGTAATCTTCTTGGGTACAGAACGTATCGTTCCTGACTTCAAAGCTCTTGACGTAATGATGGAAATGTTGAACCGCTCTGCAGTAGGTGCTAAAATTTCCAACTACTTCTCCATGATGACTGGTCCTGGTCGTGCTGGCGAAGCTGACGGTCCTGAAGAAACTCATATCATCATTATCGATAACGGTCGTTCCGGTATCTTGGGTGGTACATTCCAAGAAATGTTACGTTGTATCCGTTGTGGTGCATGTATGAATATCTGTCCTGTATACCGTCACATTTCTGGTCACGGTTATGGCTCCGTATATCCAGGTCCAATGGGTGCTGTATTGACTCCATTGTTCAAAGGTTACGACGTAGCAGGCGATCTTCCATACGCTTCCACATTGTGCGGCGCATGTACAGAAAACTGTCCAGTAGCTATTCCATTGCATGAATTATTGATGGAACACCGTCATATTATGGCTGACATCGAAAAAACTCGTCCGAAAGCAGAAGAAGCAATCTTCACTGCAGCGGCTAAGATGTTTGGTAACTCCACATTATTCGACCTTGGTACAAAAGCTGGCGCTATCGGTATGAACTTGATTAGTAACAAAGAAGGCAATATGCCTACATGGACTCAAGCTATTCCAGTTATGAACGGCTGGACTAAATCTAAAGAAATGGGTACATTGAAGTTCAAGAAATTCCGTGACTTATATGCTGAACATGAAAAGAACAAGAAGAAGGAGAAAAAATAATGGATGAAGCTAAACGTAAACAATTTATTGCACGTTTATCTCGTGCATTAGGCCGTGATCAAGAAATGTGCCCTGCATTTGTAGAGGACTTTGATTACAGCCATGGTCCTCAAGAAACTATGTTCAAAGATTTGAATAAAGATCAAATTTTGACAATGTTTAAGGAACAATGTCAACGTGTTGGTACAAAATTCGTTGAAACTACACCTGATAAATTAGGTGAAACAATTTTGGCAGCTATCGAAGATTGGGGCAATGGTAAGGTTGTATTCCCAAGCACTCCTGAAGTAGATGAATATAAATTAAAAGAATTATTCGAACAAGATGCAGCTAATAATGGCGGCACTCGTACATACTTCCAATGGGACCCAGCTAAAGGCCGTGAAGAATGTATCTCTAATACTGCCAATGCAGATATCGGTATTACATTCCCATACTGCGGTATTGCTGAAACCGCTACTGTAGTACAAGCATCTGGTGAAGAATCTGGCCGTGCTATCAGCTTGTTGCCTACAACACATATTGCTGTATTGTACACTGATACAATTAACCCACGTATGACTCAAACTATGGAAAATTTGGCTGAACGTTATCATAACGATCCATCCAAATTCCCTACAAATATCTGCTTGATTTCTGGTCCATCCCGTACAGCTGATATTGAGTTGGTTACTGTAGATGGTGCTCATGGCCCTATCCAAGTAACTTACGTTTTGGTTAATCGCTAATACGTTAGGTAGGTATAGCTATAACTGAATAATTTTAAAGGTGATCTTCCTTACGAAGGTCACCTTTTTATATACCTAGATTTCTATTATGATGTAAAGCAATCATGAAATTGTAGAGCCATATGTACATCCATGGAGATTAAGGTGTTTATGGGGCTTGCAGATTCTGCATAGAAAAACTTATAAAATTCGAATTATTTTACTTGTAAAATTTTCGATATATGCTATACTTAGTTCATAACCTATTATTGTGATATGAATTAAAGAGGTGTATTATGAATATTCCATTCTTTACAGATTACCTCATGTTAAGCAATCCAATAAGTATCGCTATTATCGCAGTGTTTGTGCTCGCGTTAATCGGTATTTATGTATTGCAACGCAAGGGCACATCCTTTGGTAATCTCGTTATTATTGGTACTATTGTTGGTGCCGTACTCGGTATTGCAGTTCAAATCATTGCAGGCTTCCCAGATGATCCATCTAAAGTGGTTTACATCAAGGAAAGTACTAAGTGGTTCTCTCTAGTAGGGGGCGGCTTCATTGATTTGATCCGCATGCTTGTTATTCCTATTGTATTTATTTCTATCGTCCATGTTATCTTGCACATGGAGGCAGGTGCTAACCTTAAAAAATTAGTGGTGGCCATGGTATCTACTAACCTTGGCATGGTAGCAGTTGCTGCTATCGTTGGTCTTATCTTGGGTAATGCCTTTGGTTTGGGTCAAGGTTTCGATATTGTTGAATCTGGTAAAAAGATTCGCGAAATCAAACCAATGGTTGATACATTCCGCGCTTTAATTCCAAGTAATCCAATTCAAGCAGCTGCTGAAACTAATGTTATTGGTATCGTAGTATTTGCTATTATCTTGGGTAGCGTTGCTCGTTTGTTGAAGAAAACAGGCACAAATAGCATGGAAATCTTTACTAAGCTATTTGACGAACTTCACCAATTGATTTCTTGGGTAGCAGACTTCATTATTGGTCTTATGCCATATGGCGTAGTTGCATTGTTGGCATCTACATTGGCAACACGTGGTTTGCAAGCTATCTTAGATATGGGCCTATTCGTAGTATTGCTTTACGTTGGTCTTTTGATTATGTTCGTTGTTCAAGCTATCTTGATTTCTAGCTTCGGTTACAACCCAATTACATACTTCAAAAAAGCAAAAGCTCCACTCTTGTTAGCTTTCACATCCCGTTCCTCTATGGGCGTATTACCATTGACCGTTGAAACGTTGACAAAACGTCTTGGCGTAAATGCTACAACAGCTAATACAGTAGCATCCTTCGGTACTACTGCAGGCATGCAAGGTTGTGCCGGCGTATTCCCAGCACTCGTAGTTGTATATATCTCTAATGTAGCAAATATTCCATTCGATTTGACTATGTACATCATGAGTGTTATCGTTATCGCTATCGGTTCCGTTGGTATTGCTGGTGTTCCTGGTACAGCTACAATGGCTGCATCCGTATCTCTTAGTGGTACAGGCCTTGGTGCGTACTTCACATCCATTAGCCCAATTCTTGCAATCGATCCATTGATCGACATGGGCCGTACATGCTTGAACGTATCTGGTTCTTTAACAAATGCTCTCGTAGTAGATAAGATTATGGGCACTATCGATAAAGACGCCTATAACAATCCTAATGAAGGTCGAGTTTAATAGGCAGACTTAGGATTATTCTTACATAGTAGAATTTAATAACAATAAAAGAACAGCCTTAGGGCTGTTCTTTTTTTGCATGATTAGGATTTCCTATAACTCTAATTAAAAGTGATTATTATTACAGATTGTAAAGCCTATTATTTGTAATTGATATTAAAATTGTGAGCTTGGCTACTAACATGCGTATGCATGTATGGTATACTAACCAATACAAAGTTTTGTATTATGCTTAATAGATATAAGCCAAGAGGGTAATAGTATGATTACACAAGAATTGAAAGATCGATTAATTGCAGACTATCCAAAGTTTGAAGATATGACGCACAAATTCTATAAGAAAGAAATGTCTATTGCGGATTATAAAGGCCAATCTGGTACCTATGGTAGCTACGCGGAACGCGGTGCAAACTCTGGTATGAGCCGTTGGCGTTTCAATGGGGGACGCATGACTCGTCAGCACATGCAGTTCTTAGCTGACTCTATCCGTAAATATAACTTACAACACGTACATTTTACTACTGGCCAATGCTTGCAAATGCATGGCCTCGATGGTGATACAATTTTAAATCTATATAAAGAATGTTATGATCACGGTATCTATAACCGCGGTGCTGGCGGGGATAACCCTAATGTAGTGGCGAGTATTTTGCGCGGTATTGATCCTCGTGAAACGTTAGATATTACACCGTATGCAACGGCTATTAGTGAGTTCCTTTTAGAGCAAATGTTCTACATCAAAATCCCTCGCAAATTTAAAATGGGTATCGATAATGGCTTTGATAGTACGCCGCATGCTACGTTCAAGGACCTTGGTTTCAATTTAACGAAATACAATACTTTTGATGTATACGCTTGTGGTGGTATTGGCCCAAATCCTCGCATTGGTATTCCTGTGGCCCATGATGTGGCGCCTGAGGATGTTTTATATCATGTGAAAGCTATGCTTATGGTCTTTGCTAATCATGGTAACTTTAAAAACCGTGGCAAAGCTCGTACCCGTTACATGCCTGCGGAAATGGGTGGGGCCGAAGCTTTCATCAAGACCTATGAAGAAACATTGGCGATGGTGAAAGAAGTTGAACAATTAACAATTAATCCTGCTGATTATGCTTATGAAATTACAAAAACTGGTAAGCGTGATGATTCTGTGGAAAATGATCGCATTCACCGTCAAAAACAAGAAGGTTTATACTACGTAGAATACCATCCAGCAGGTGGCGATGCTAATGTAGAACATCTATTGGCTGCGCTTGATTATGCTGTAACACTTGATCAAGTAGAAGCGCGTATTGCGCCAGACCAAGCCTTGTTCTTTATCAACCTTACTGCTGATGAGGCTCGTAAAATTGCGGAATTAACAGACGACAGTGCAGAAAATGATTTCCGTCGTTCCGTATCCTGCGTAGGCTCCACAGTATGTCAAATCGGAATGCAAGACTCTAATGGCCTTTTGAAAGATATTTTTAAACACCTTGAAGAAAAAGGTGTAGATACAAGTAAACTACCTCGTCTACACATCTCTGGCTGTCCACACTCCTGTGGTACACACCAGATCGGTGAAATTGGTTTCCATGGCGCTGTAAAACTAGTGGATAAAAAACCTACAGTGGCCTTTATCCTCGTAGACGGCGGATCCGAACACATGGGCTCTGAAAACTTTGGTAAAATGGCAGGTAATATCGTAGCCACAAAAATTCCAGAATTCCTAGAAGCCTTGGCAAACAGCCTAAACCAATCCCCAGAACCAGACTTTGGTACATGGAGAATGACACACAAAGCGGAATACATGGAACTTATAAAAGCATTTGAGTAAATTCCTTCTCCGCTTGTGATGGGGCCCCGTTAGATTGCGACAACTCAATAAATAATAAAAAGAGTTCCCTCTTTGCTCCGTTCTTCGCAAAGTCGCTGCATAGGGACCTCTTTTTATTATTTGAGCGTCTGCTATTAACTAGTCCCATCACAAGCTGCAGCTGATCTTTACTCATATGCTTTTATGTGATGGGGAAGGGGTTAGAGAACTAGGTTTTTGCTCCGTCCTTCGTAAAGTCGCCGCAGAAATACCTAGTTTTATTTTTATAACACCTGCTGTTAACTAGTCCCATAGCAAGTGACTAATCTCCTTCTATATATTGATGACCCCCATCACAAGCTGCATCTAATATTTACTCGATCTGCTTTTTGTGGGGGATGGAGGGAAAGACTAGCCGCAGGCTAGTCCTTCCCACACGGCGGGCGTGGCGCCACTACTATAAAGTTTATTATGATGCGTGAAATCATGGTGTTTTCTGAGTTTTATTTTAGGGATTAATTGTAATGGAGCTAGGCTAGTTTTATAGATAGATTATATCTGCCTTTGGGATGGGACATCTTTATAAGTAAAGTGATAAAAAAGTAAGTATACACTTGTGCAGCGACATTGCGAAGAACGGAGCAAGCAAGTGTATACTTACTTTTTTTACCAAGTTGTACTAACGAAACGGGGCCCCATCCAAAAGGCAAATATAGAAATAGGGATTAGCTCCATTACAATTAGACTAATTGGTTAAAACTAGATAACATATGATTTTGTGTGTTATAATGAATTTTATAGTAGTTTTTGGAGGATTTATCAGATGTTATTTACCGTCAATACAGAAGTCTGTACACGATGCGGCCTTTGCGTAGCTGACTGTCCAACAGGCTTGCTAGTGATGTCCGAAAATGGGCCTGTAACTGGCAAGGGAGGTTGTATCTCCTGTGGGCATTGTATTTCCGTATGCCCAACGCTTGCTCTTGATAGTGATATGACCCCACGTAAAGAGCAAATCGATATCACAAAAGAACAAAAATTAACGCCAGAGCAAGCTGAGTTATTCTTGCGCGACCGTCGCTCTATTCGTAATTATCAAAATAAACCAGTTCCCTGCTGAGCTTATTCGCAAGGTCTTAAACGTTGCAAGAATGGCTCCAACAGCAACAAATACACAAGGTATTTCCTATATTGTTATTCGGGACAAACAAAAAGTTGCGTCGCATTGCGATCTCGTTCTTGAGTGGATGCATTTGGTCGCGAAAAACTGTGCCGATTATGCGTCTTTATGCTCGTGCAAAGACAAGCTGAGGTCGATAAGGGTAAGGAATACATCTTGCGCGATGCGCCCTGCGTTAGTAGTGGCCATCGGTTCTAAAAAAAGATATTCACCGTACTCACGATAGCGGGCATTCCCTGCTTGTCTTATGCAGAGTTGTATGCACCAACATTAGGTTTAGGCACTTGTTGGGCTGGCTTCTTTGAACATGCAGGCGAAGCAGAGTATAAACCACTATTGGAACTATTAGGTGTACCAGAGGATAAAATCATTGCTGGTGGTATCTTGATGGGCTATCCAAAGGTTCGTTACCGTAACATCGTGGAACGCCAACCATTGGACGTAACATTCGATACTGAAGAATAGTAGTGATTGATTACTAATAATAGTGATTGATACTAAAGAATAAAATAAAAGCGATACTCTAAACAGTTAGGGTATCGCTTTTTGGCATTATACATATTTTGCTGTAGTTACTACATTTGTTATGGTGATAGTCGTATTTATGATTCATAAAAGATTGTTTATCAAAAAGACCGGCCTCGTATTGAGGTCGGTCTTTTGGTTAGTTTGCAGATGTAATGCTACCTTTGAAAGTATCGTTGATGAATTGTTTAATTGCATCAGATTTGTAAATGTCTGCAATTTTTTTGTAAGTTTCGTTGTCTTTGTCTTCACTACGTACCGCAAGTACGATGACTGTTAGTGGTTCATCTTTTGATTCGAAGAAGAAGCCTTGTTTTTCTACACTAAGGCCAGCACTTTGTACATAATTCATTGGAATAACTGCAATTGTTACATCATCTAGACTACGAGGTAATTGAGCTGCTTCTAATTCTTGAATCTTTATATTTTTCGGGTTAGATGTGATATCTGCAACAGTTGCTTTGAAGCCGACACCATCTTTTAACGTAATTAATCCAGCTTTAGCTAATAATACTAATGCACGACCACCATTAGTAGGGTCATTTGGAATAGAAACCGTAGCGCCTTCAGGTACATCTTGTACGCTATGTACACTATTACTATATAATCCCATACGCACTAAAAGGGTTTTACCGATTGCTACTAAGTTGGAACCATTTTGTTTGTTAAAGTTTTCCATAAATGGCACGTGTTGGTACGCATTCAATTGAATGTCGCCATCAGCGAGGGCTTTATCTGGTGTTACATAATCGGAGAACTCTACAACTTTAAGGTCGATACCTTGTTTTTTAGCCTCTTTTGCAACGGCTTCAGCAACTTGAGCATGAGGACCAGCAGTAGCACCGATTTTAATTTCCTTTGGTGCCTGACTAGATTGATTTGTATTTGTGCCACAGCCTGCGATGGCGAATGCTAAAACGCCAACGAGAAGAGGGGCAATAAATTTTTTTAATTTCATGTGAACATCCCTTTCTATATACATATAATGGATATATCCTATCATGTAAATGGGGTTTTGTATATAGATAAAAATATAGGGGTTGGCTATAGATTAAAACTATGGCTTTCAGGATGATTGTAAAGTAGAGTTATTAAGTAATTGAAAGTAGCGTCATCTAGATATATCTAAAAAAATCGAAACATGGTATAATAAAGAAAAGTTTTATACAATTAAAATGGTGGAATACAAATATAATACTTAGGAGGTCCCCATGTTTAACTTTGATTTTTATAATCCAACCTATATCGTATTTGGTAAAGATCGTTTAGATGAATTAGATGTATTGGTGCCAAAGGAGGCAAAGGTACTCATTACTTACGGCGGCGGATCTGCAGTGCGTAGTGGTCTTATTGATCGCATTGTAAAGGCACTTGGTAACCGTAAGGTAGAGCAATTCGGCGGTATTGAGCCAAACCCATCCCTTGAAACGTGTGAACGTGCAGTAGCTTTCATTAAAGAACATGGTGTAGATTTCGTTCTCGCTGTAGGCGACGGTTCTGTAGTAGACGCTACAAAACTTATCGTTATGGGCGCTACCTATGATGGACCTGTTATTGAGGTTATGAAAGCTAGTGTGCCAGCGGTTCCAGTAGAGATGGTACCAAATCCCTTGCCATTTGGTACAGTTATGACACTTCCTGCTACGGGTTCCGAAATGAACAATGGTGCCGTTATTACTTATGGTGATGGTAAATATCCTGTGTTCAGTAACTTAATATTCCCTAAGTTCTCCATGCTCGATCCAACATTGACTTTCACATTGCCTGAAAAACAAGTTAAGAATGGTGTTATCGATACTTTCGTACATACTACAGAGCAATATTTAACATATCCTGTAGAAGGCCGTATTCAAGATCGTTTCAGTGAAGGTATTTTGAAAACTATGATTGAAATCGGCAAAGAAACGGTAGAGAATCCAGAAAACTACGATATTCGTGCTAACCATGTGTGGGCTTCTGCCTTGGCATTAAACGGCTTGATTGGTGCAGGTGTGCCACAAGACTGGGCAACACATCTTATCGGTCATGAGTTGACTGCGACGTACCATCTTGACCATGGGATTACATTAGCTATTGTATTGCCTGCATTGTTAGAAGTGAAAAAAGCAGACAAGCTTGAAAAATTGGCACAATATGCTACACGTGTATGGCATATTACAGAAGGTACAAATCAAGAAAAAGCAGATAAGGCTATCGCTAAAACCCGTGAATTCTTCGAGTCCCTTGGTGTATCTACCCATTTGAAAGACTATGGTCTAGGCGAAGAAGCAGTTGATAAAATTGTGAAACAATTAGAAGCCCATGGTATGACACAACTTGGTGAAAAAGGCGATGTAACACCAGAAGTAGCTCGTGAAATTTTAACGCGCGCTTTATAATCGGATTGGTTGATTGATTGAACAAATAACTTAACTTTTGATAATCAATCTTTACCATGTATAATATAATAAATTAATAAAAGACACCTCAGGGTGTCTTTTGTTATTAGTATGATGCTAGGGCTAGGTGCAAATTGTTACTTAACGGATAGTGATGCTATTTCAAAATACGTTGATTAACCTATTAAAGAAAGGAGGCGAGCCCTATGAATGAAATTAAACATCGAAGTGCATTTTCTTTTTGCCTTTCCTATTATGGTTCCTATGGGCATTAGCTTCTTTTTTTCATAGGTTTAGGATTTGGTTTATAT